>Ga0315545_1000053_pt1 | contig 107174 bp, 83 predicted proteins | sample SalMarSW160210MG_FD_203096 | JGI IMG/M metagenome (GOLD analysis project Ga0315545, IMG submission 203096) | Salt marsh sediment microbial communities from the Plum Island Ecosystem LTER, Massachusetts, United States - Salt Marsh Sediment SW1602-10 ... | reverse complement strand
CACCCCCTTCCCCCTTATTATGGGGGAAAAGATGTTCAATGGGGCGAAGGGCGACGAATTGCCTGATTGTCAGGGGGTATGTGATTGGTAAGGTACTGGGGGGATAAGTTTATTACGGCCTACATTCTTTTGGCCATTTCGTGGTCTAGTAAATGGGGTCAACCTCACTTTTTGCAGAAAGCAACGGATACGCTATAGTGCTGCCGGATTATCAGAACTACTACCCAGATTTGTCCTTTGTCAGTGTCAAAGATGACAAAATCAAGTTCGCGGTCGATCTCAAAACAACCTACAGGCTTCCAGATTACCCAGGTTTTTGCAACGGGTTTACACTTGGCTCCCACGGCGAGTATTTCATAAACAGAGACAGCAGGAAGAATATTCAATTTCCCTACCGGGAATACCTAGGACACTTTTGTCTGGGTATCATCTACTCCCGTGCGGGTGCTGCATCGCTGAACGAGACCGCTACTTGTCAGGTCTCACAATTGCGTTCGATTGCCTCAGTCATCGGAGACTTTGAATTCTTCGTAGCGGAGAAATGGGAAATTACCAGCGACAAAAGCGGTAGCGGGAACACCGCCAACATCGGCAGCATAAACAAGATAGCGGACATACTTGCAGGCAACGGCGTGTTCAGCAAGCTTGGCGAGTCCTGGTTCGATGACTATTGGATGAACTATGGTAAAATAACTGTAGCCACCGAAAGCGGCAAGACCAAGCGAGTGACAAACCTCGAAGAATTCGTTAGATACAGAGGTGGCGACGTGAGCTTGGTCGTCCAGAAGGCGAAAAGGCGCAAGGCAAAGAGATAAGTGGATCGTGGCTAGAAGAATCCTCATTCCGCCTATTAAATGCCAAGGTATCAAAAGCAAACTGGTACCATGGATCAAGGCAAATATCAATTGGAACAAAGAAGGAAGGTGGATCGAACCTTTCTTGGGTTCAGGTGTCGTTGGCTTCAACGTCCGACCAAAGCACGCGCTTTTCTGCGATAACAATCCCCATATAATCGAGTTTTACCACGAGATCAATGAGGGAAACCTAACACCTCCGGTTGTGAGGCAGTTTCTGGAGAGCGAAGGAAAGCTTCTATCCAAGAATGGAAAAGATTACTATTATGAAGTTAGGGGACGCTTTAACAAAGAGCACAACTCACTAGACTTTCTCTTCCTAAACCGTTCCTGCTTTAATGGCGTGATTCGTTTTAACAGCCAGGGGAAATTCAATGTCCCGTTCAACCACAAACCTGAACGTTTTTCGAAAGCATACATCACCAAAATCGTGAACCAAGTCAGGGCCGTATACAAACTGTGCCAGATGAGCGAATGGGAATTCGTGTGCCAGGATTTTCGAAAAACGCTGTCTCAAGCCGAAGAAATCGATTTTGTCTATTGCGACCCTCCTTACATCGGCAGGCACACCGACTATTTCAACGGTTGGAGCCCTGAACAGGAAAGTGAGCTATTCCGTCTCTTGTCCATTTGTCCAGGGAGATTTATCTTATCCACCTGGCACAGCAACGAATATAGGCGAAATCCTTACATTGACCAGTTGTGGGCAAACTTTTGCATCGTAACCAAGGATCATTTTTACCATGTGGGTGCTAAAGAGACAAACCGAAATCCTATGCTGGAAGCTCTGGTGATGAATTACCAGCTTCAGCCTGAGGAGAAACCAAAGGCAGAAGAGCTTGTCCAGTTGCAACTCCTGGAGACTCGCGGCACTTAAGACTTAGCCTCCCCATGATCGACAAGTACTTCTCAATCCCCTCCCACTATCATCTATGGAACAGAAACTAGCATCGTTGAAAAACACCCTCGCTGACATGGGCAGCGTGCTCGTCGCCTACTCCGGCGGCGTCGATAGCACGCTCCTGCTCCGGGCGGCGCTGGACGCGCTGGGGCCGGAGAGCGTGCTGGCCGTGACGGCCACCTCACCCGTCTACCCGCGCCGGGAGGTCGAGGCCGCGGGTGAGCTGGCACGTGCCTTGGGCGCGCGCCACCGCCTCTTCCCCGCCTGCCAGATGGAGGACGAGCAGTTCCTGCGGAATCCGCCGCGCCGGTGCTACTTCTGCAAGCTGGGGATCCTCCGGCAACTGGTCGCCCTGGCCCAAGAAGAGGGCTTGGCCTGGGTCATCGAGGGCACCAACGCCGACGACAGCCACGATTACCGCCCCGGTGTGCAAGCGGTGCAAGAGACGCCGGGCGTGCGCAGCCCGCTGGAGGAAGCCGGGCTGACCAAGGCGGACATCCGTACTCTCTCGCGCCGGTTGGGCCTGCCGACGTGGGACGAGCCGGCCCGGCCTTGCCTGGCAACGCGCTTCCCCTACGGTACGCGCATCACGCCCGAAGGGCTAGCGCGGGTGGAGGCGGCCGAAGTGTTCCTGGACGAGTTGGGCTTTGGCGATCTCCGGGTGCGGGATCACGGAGACGTCGCCCGTATCGAGGTGCCACCCGAAGAAATCACCCGCCTGGCGCAGCCGGAGGTACGCGCGCAAATCATCGCCCGATTCAAAGAGTTGGGCCATGCTTACGTGACACTCGACCTGGAAGGATATCGGCGGGGGAGTCTGAATGTATCTATTGAGGACAAGGAGTAAGAAGTATGGAGTAGGGAGTAAGTAGAGATTTCTTTCCCCCTTACTTCTTACTCCCTACTTCCGCTCAAGTGATTAAACACTCCCGTTCCCGTGTATCATTTCTAGAAACCTCACACCTGGAGAACATCTATGAACCCCCGATGGCTCAGCGAGTTGCTAGAGAACGTCCAGCAAGGCACCCTCAGCGTGGAGGATGCTCTCGAACGGCTGCGCGGCTTTCCCTACGAGGACGTCGGCGGCTTCGCCCGGGTGGATAGCCATCGCAGCCTGCGCAAGGGGTTCCCGGAGGTGGTCTTTTGCCCCGGCAAAACCACAGAGCAGATCGTGCAGATCGTGGCGCGGATACGGGAGCGGGAGGGGCGCGTGATGGCCGCCCGCGCCAGCGCCGACGTGGCCGAGGCGGTGCAGGCGGCCTTCCCTGACGCCGTCTACCACACCGCCGCGCGCATGATCGTCGTCGGCGGGCCAGCGCCCCAGAGCGGGCGGGGCACGGTGCTCGTGGTCAGCGCGGGCACCGCCGACATCCCTGTGGCTGACGAGGCCGCCGTGACCGCTGAGACGCTGGGCAGCCCAGTGGAGCGGCTCTACGATGTCGGCGTGGCAGGCATCCACCGCCTCCTGGGCAACCGCGAGCAGATCATGGCGGCCAACGTGCTGGTCGTGGCGGCGGGGATGGAGGGCGCGCTGGCCAGCGTCGTTTCGGGGCTGGTAAGCCGCCCGGTCATCGCCGTGCCCACCAGCATCGGATACGGAGCCAGCTTCGGCGGGCTATCGGCGCTGCTGACCATGCTCAATAGCTGCGCGCCAGGCGTGGCGGTGGTCAACATCGATAATGGGTTCGGCGCAGGGTACACGGCGCACTTGATTAACCAATGAGAAGAACCTTTGTAAAAAGAGGAGTAGGGAGTAAGAAGTAGGGGAACTCCCTCTAATCCTTACTCCCTACTCCTTACTCCCCTTGCTGGCAGATATTAGCTCTTCTGAAAGGAACTCCCATGGCAACCATCGCTTACCTCGACTGCTTCTCCGGCGTCAGCGGCAATATGGTTCTCGGCGCGCTGCTCGACGCCGGGTTGGAGCTGGAGCGGCTGGAGGCGGAGCTGGCCCGCCTGCCCATCTCCGGCTACACGGTCAAGGTCGAGGCTGTCAAGCGGCACGGGATACGTGGCACCCACATCGAGATCGAGGTATCGGAGCAGGGTGTGGAGCGGCACCTGCACCACATCGAAGAGATCATCCAGGACAGCGACCTGCCGGAGGAGGTCAAGGCACGAGGCCTGGCTATTTTCCGCCGGTTGGCACAGGCGGAGGCCAAGGTGCACGGCGCGCCGGTCGAATCGATCCACTTCCACGAGGTAGGCGCGATGGACGCCATCGTGGACGTGATGGGCGCGGCTATCGGCCTGTGGCTGCTGGGCGTGGAGCGGGTCTATGCCTCCCCTGTCCACGTCGGGCGCGGCGCGGTCGAATGCGCCCACGGCATCCTACCGGTACCCGTCCCGGCGACGCTTGAATTGCTACAGGGCGTGCCCATCTATGGGCGAGACGTGGACGCGGAGCTGGTCACCCCCACCGGCGCGGCGATCCTCACCACCGTGACGGAATCGTTCGGCGGCGTGCCCATGATGCGCGTGAAGCAGATCGGATACGGGGCAGGCACCCGCGAGCTGCCCATCCCCAACCTGCTGCGCCTCTCTGTGGGTGAAGTGGACGAGAAGGCAGAAAGCCACGAAGAAGACAACGCTACCCTGATCGAGACCAACATCGACGACATGAACCCCCAATGGTACGAGCATGTCACCGCACGGCTGTTCGCTGCCGGGGCGCTGGACGTCTTCTTGACGGCGATCCAGATGAAGCGCGGGCGGCCCGCCACCCAGTTGAGCGTGCTCGTGCCGGAGGAGCGCGTGGCAGACGCGCTCGACATCCTGTTCGCCGAGACGACGACCATCGGCGCGCGCGCACACCCGGTGCGGCGTTGGAAGCTGAAGCGTGAGATCGTCTCTGTCGAAACGGTCTACGGCCCGATCGACGTCAAGGTGGCCCGACGTGGTGAGATGGTGCTGAACGTCACACCGGAGTACCGGGATTGCCAGCGCATCGCCACAGAGCAGGGTGTTCCCCTCAAACGAGTGCACCAGGCAGTGATGGAAGCTATCGGTCACCAGTTGGCAGGTGAAGAGTAATCAGTTCCCAGCCTCTTCTCCTTACAAGTCCGACCACGAGCGAAACTCACACTTGCAGCCTAGGACAAAGAGGGATATACTTATCCCCGGGATGCACTGACGAAAAGTAAACCTCTGTTCTATCCACACTTTTCTATCACGAGATTCACCGGCAAGCAGCGAATCCTTGAAAGGGGGTGGTGTTTGCGAGATACACCATAGATGCACTTAGTCGTAAGCCGCTTTGCTCAAATCTCAAAAGAGGAGGATAAATAAGGTGAATACAAAGCGCGTACTCGTATTGATTGCAGTTGTGGCCTTGATAGCTGCGGGGACGTTGACCGGGTGCTGCCCGGCCAAGCTGGGCACTGAAAAGAACCCCATCATCATGTCGTTCGTCCCGTCGGGCGATACCGAGGAGATCATCGCCAGCGGCGATGCGATCGCCCAGATGATCACCGACAAGACCGGCTTGGTCGTCAAGGCCAACGTCGGCACCGACTTTGCCGCCGTGCGCGAGGCGATGGGCGCGGGCAAGGCCCACATCGGCTGGCTCAACACCTTCAACTACGTGCTGGCCAACGAAAAGTACGGCGTGGACGTTGCTCTCGTGACGGTGCGCTTCGGCACCAACTTCTACACAGGCGAGATCATTGTCCGCGCCGACAGCGGCATCACGTCGCTGGCGGATCTCAAGGGCAAGACCATGTGCTGGGTGGACCCCAACTCCACGTCCGGGTACATCATCCCGCGCATCATGCTCAAGGCCAACGGAATCGATCCCGACGTCGACTTTGCCAAGCAGGTGGAGGCCGGCTCGCACAACAACGTCGTCGCAGCAGTTTACAACGGCGACTGTGACGCCGGCGCTTGTTACTCCGACGCACGCAGCTCGATTGAGGAGGACTATGCTGACGTGAAGGACGTGGTCTCCATCTTAGCTACCACGACCGAAATCCCCAACGACACCGTGGCGTTTGCCAAGAATGTCCCTGCGGACGTACGTAACCAGATCACCCAGGCGCTGCTGGATATCTCCGCGAGTGAGGATGGACAGGCAGCCCTGAATTCGCTCTACTCCATCGACGGGCTGGAAAAGGCCGACGATTCCTTCTACGATGCATTCCGCGCCGACCTGAGCGCGGCTGGAATGGACATCGAAGAACTAGCAAAGTAACGGCAGTAAACATCGCGTGGGGGCGGGGCAGACCCGCCCTCACGCAATTCTGATTCAACGATCGAATTCATTCATATTTTACAATCTGTCTTCCGAATCCCAATCACAGGGAGGCGCCATGCTACAAGTGGAACATCTAACCAAGGTTTACCCCGATGGCACGGTCGGCTTGCACGACATCAGTTTCGAGGTGGAAGAAGGCGAGTTCCTGGCCGTGATCGGGCTGTCGGGATCGGGCAAATCGACCCTGCTGCGCTGCATCAACCGGCTGATCGAGCCTACCGCAGGGCGCGTCATCTGGAACGGCGTCGACGCCACCGCCGCCAAGGGAGAGGAACTGCGCCACATCCGCCGCCAGATCGGCATGGTCTTTCAGCAGTTCAACCTGGTCAAGCGCTCCTCGGTGCTGACCAACGTCCTCTCCGGCCGCCTGGGATACGCCAACCCCTGGAGCAGCCTCGTTCACATCTTTCCAGCCGAGGAGCACCAACGGGCCATAGCAGCCCTGGAGCGGGTGGGGATCGCGGAGCAGGCCAACAAGCGCGCCGACCAGCTCTCCGGCGGGCAGCAGCAGCGCGTCGGCATCGCCCGCGCGCTGATGCAGGAACCCCAGTTGATCCTGGCCGACGAGCCGGTGGCCAGCCTCGACCCCGTGCTGGCCCATTCGATCCTGCGATACCTGGAGCTGCTGAACCGAGAGGACGGCATCATGGTCCTCTGTAGCCTGCACTTCCTGGACCTGGTACATCGCTACGCCACCCGCGTCGTCGGCCTGAAGGACGGCGAAAAGGTCTTCGAGGGACTTCCCAAGGAACTGACCCGCGAGCGGTTCAAGGAGGTGTACGGCGAGGAAGCCGAGATGGTCACCGTCGGCGGCGAGCTGGCGGCGTAAAGGGGGAAGCCACATGGAACCCACGACCGAACGCACTTCCCGTACCTCGTGGCTGAAGGCGCTCGCCTCTCTTGCCATCCCCGGCCTGGGACAGATATTGCAGGGTGAGCGCACCAGGGGGATTGGTCTCCTCGTCACGGTGGCCGCCCTCGTCGGCCTGATTCTGTGGCAGCAGACGCTCATCCTCTTCGTTCCCCTGGCGGCCGTGTGGCTCTGGGGTGTCTGGGACGCCATTCAGCGCATGCGGAATCGTCCCTCCGGCACCGCCGCGCCGTTCCTACTGGCCGCCCTGATCGTCTACGCTCTGGGAATACGAGCGACGGAGCTCGACCCGCAGCGCATCATCACCGGCTGGCCGCGCGCCAAGCCCATCGTCAGCGCCTTGTTCGATCCAGAGCTGATGGAATACCCCACCGAGGACCGCATCGGCAACGTGCCCATCCAGGTCCCCTGCATCGACCCGCTGCCTGAGCCGGATATCAGCGCCTCGCAAGATCCCAGTCTGAGTGCGAACGTCTCCTGCGCCGCCGCGGGCGAGACGATCGTTGTGGAAGGCGCGGGCTTTTTCCCCGATTTTGAGGCGGAGGTATGGTGGCAGAACCCCATCGGCGACTGGCAAAAGATCATCAAGGACAAAGAGCAGTTGACGGTCGTCACCGATGGAGAGGGCAAGTTCCAGGTCTCCCTGGACGTGCCCACAACGGCGGTGCCCATCGACAGACTGCCTGTGCCGGGCGAGACGCAGACGCACCGCATCGAGGTGCGCCAGCACAAGCCCTACGGGACGCGCCAGCCCACACAGACGATGAGCCTGGTCCTGGAAAAGACCGGCGAGACCATCGCCCTGGCCTTTATCGCCACGGCGCTGGCAATTCCCATTGCTATTCCCTGCGGCCTCTTGGCCTCGCGCAACCTGATGTGGAGCAGCCCCATCTCGCGCATTGTCTATTACGTGGTGCGCATGCTGCTGAACATCACCCGCTCGATCGAGACATTGATCTGGGCTATCATCTTTGCCGTGTGGGTCGGGGTGGGGCCTTTTGGCGGCACCTTGGCATTGTTTCTCCACTCCGTCGCCGCGTTAGGCAAGCTCTACTCGGAGGCCATCGAGGGGATCGATCCCGGGCCGATCGAGGCCGTCCGCGCCACCGGCGCTAACTGGCTGCAGGTCGTCGTCTACGCCGTGCTGCCCCAGTTCATGCCGTCATTCATGTCCTTCACCCTCTACCGCTGGGACATCAACGTGCGCATGTCGACCGTGATCGGCCTGGTGAGCGACGCCGGCCTGGGCTTCCTGGTGATCCAGTGGATCCGCCTGGGCAAGTACAACGCCATGGCCACGTCCATCATCGCTATCGTCCTGATCGTCGCGATCCTGGACTTTGCCAGCGCGGCCCTGCGCAAGCGCATCATCGAGGGGGTGCCAGCCACCAAGCGGCACGGCCCGTTCCGGCGCTACGGCGTGCCGGCCTTGTTGGTAGTCTGCTTCGTCGCGCTGTTTGTGTGGTCGTGGCAGGTCGCGCAAATTAACGTTGTCGAGTTCCTTGGCAGTATTCCCGAAGGCCTGCACATCGCTCAACGATTCCTCACACCTGAGCTGATCACCCGGCCCACCGAGGAACACAGCGTCACCGCCGTCCTGCCCGTTCCCTGCGGCGCGGGCAAGGCCGTTCCTCCGCTGCAGAGCGGGCCGCGGGTCGATCTTTCGCTCTCCTGCGCCGCCGTCGGCGAGGACCTGGTGATCACGGGGCACGAGCTGCCGCCCGACACACGCGTCTCGGTGCGCTGGCTCCTCAGCGGCGAGCGCTACCTGCGCATCCAGAAGGACTGCTGCGACACCGATGGATCGGGCACCTTCCGCCTGGAGACCAAGGTGCACCCTCTGCTGGAGATCAACCCCGACACAGGGCAGACCGAGGCCGGGAGCGTAGCCATCACCTGGAAGGAGGTCGTCGGCGGTCCGAGACCCAGCGAGGCGACCGGCACAGTTCTCAATCTCTCCATCGTCACGCTGCTGATGGCGCTGCTGGCGACCACGTTGGGCTCGCTCTTCGCCATCCCGTTGAGCTTTTTGGGCGCGCGCAACATGATGGGGAATAGCATCGTGGGGAGGGCGGTCTACACCGTGTCTCGCTTCATCTTTAACCTGTGGCGCTCGGTCGAGCCGATGATCCTGGCCGTCATCTGGGCCAGTTGGGTGGGATTTGGGCCCTTCGCCGGCGTGCTGGCGCTGGCCATCAACAACATTCCCAACTTGGCCAAGCTCTTTTCCGAGACCATCGAGGAGATCGACGCAGGGCCGGTGGAGGCAGTCACCTCGACCGGGGCCAACCGGTTGCAGACGCTGATCTACGCCGTAGTCCCGCAGCTTGTGCCGCGCTTCCTGGCCTACATCCTCTACCAATGGGATATCAACATCCGCATGTCGACCGTCATCGGTTTCGCCGGGGGCGGCGGCATCGGCCAGCAGATGCGGATCTGGATAGGCTTGGACGATTACGGAGCGGTGGGAGTGACCGTGTGGGCCGTCGTGGCCATGGTGTGGAGCATGGACTATATCAGCGCCAAAGCGCGGGAGCGGCTGACGTAGGCTGATGGTCACGTCGCCTGGCCTAGCCGTCGTCATTGTCAGTTGGAACGTGCGCGGGCTACTGACCGCCTGCCTGCGCTCCCTCCTCGCCGACCTGGCAAGCACCGAGTTAGAGACCGAGGTGTGGGTGGTCGATAACGGGTCCTCCGATGGCACGCCGCAGATGGTGGAGGAGGCGTTCCCCAACGTCCACCTCGTCGCCAGCGATGATAACCTGGGCTTTGTGCGGGGCAACAATCGCGCACTGAACGAGATTCTGGATCGGGAAGCGCCGCCCGTCGATTACTTCTGGCTGCTGAACCCCGATACGGAGGTGCAGCCGGGGGCGACGGCGGCGCTCGTCGCCGCGCTGGAGACCCACCCTCAAACAGGTATCGTCGGCCCCAAGCTCCTCTACCCCGACGGCTCGCTCCAGCACTCGGCCTTTCGCTTCCCCGGGCTGGTGCAACTGCTGTTCGAGCTTTTCCCCCTGCCCGCCCGGCTCTACGATACGCCCCTCAACGGGCGCTACCCGCGTCGCCTCTACGAAGGCACCGAGCCCTTCACCGTGGATCATCCCCTGGGCGCGTCGATGCTGGTGCGCGGCGAGGCCATCGCTGACGTGGGGCTGATGGACGAAGACTTTTTCATGTACTGCGAGGAGATCGACTGGTGCTGGCGCATGCGCGAGACCGGCTGGCGGGCGCTCTGCGCCCCCGCCGCCCATGTGATTCACCGCGCCGGCCAGTCGAGCGGGCAGGTCCGCATTCCCTCCTTCATCAATCTGTGGAGAAGCCGGGCGTGGCTCTACGCCCGCCACCACGGGCCGCTGAAAAGGTGGCTGGCGAAGATGCTGGTCCGCGTTGGAATGCGGCGACGCCAGCGCAAAGCCTCCCCTGAGATGATGGAAGCCTGCCAGCAGATCGTCCAGACGTGGAAGGAAATCCTTTGAAGGTCACTGCCATTGTCCCCGCGCGAGACGAGGAGCACGACATCGTAGACTGCCTGGAAAGCCTGTCGTGGGCGGATGAGCGGGTCGTCTTCCTCGATTCCCGCACCCTGGATCGCACGGCGGAGCTGGCCCGGGAAGCTGGCGCGCGCGTTCTCCAGCACACCTTTGAGAGCTTTTCCCAGTTCCACAACGCCGCACTGGATCGGGTAGAAGCCGAGTGGGTTTTGTTCGTGGATGCCGACGAACGCTGCACGCCGGAGTTGGCCGTGGAAGTACGGGAGGTGACGGCGGGAGACCGGGAAGAGGTGCTCTGGTGGGTGCCGCGCCACAACTACGTCTTCGGCCGCCTCACGCTGGGCGCAGGCTGGTACCCGGACTATCAGCCGCGCCTGCTCCTGAGAGGCCGCACGCGCTGGGAACGGCCTGTCCACGAGATCGCCGTGGCCGACGGGCCGGAGGGCAAACTGCGAAACGCGCTCATCCACTATAATTACGCCGACCTGACCGATTTCACCGCCCGGCAGCAACGCTACACCGACATCGACGCATCCATCCTGTTCGAGGAAGGCATCCATCCCCGTTTCTACACGCCCTATTCCCAAGCCGTGCGCCACTTTCTGTGGCGGTTCCTCACACTGGGAGGCGTGCGGGATGGGCTGCACGGCCTGTGGCTGAGCTTGCTGATGGCCTACTACGAGGCGGTGAAATACCGCAAGTTGGCCCGACTGTGGCAGCAAGCCGATCTTTGACGACTCAGGCTAGGTGTGCTATACTTCCCGCCGGACTCATCGGAGCGTCGTCGCAGCGTCATCCGAGGATGGTTCACTGATGAACGAGCCCGTACTCGTACTCAACGGCAATTACGAGCCGATCAACGTCTGCACCACCAGGCGGGCCATGGGGTTGATCCTGGCGGACAAGGCCATGGCGCTGGAGAACGGACGAGGCATCATCCGCACGATCTCCCGCAACTACGAGCGCCCGTCCGTCATCCGCCTGTTCTACGTCGTGCGTAGCCCACGCCCTCGCGTGCGGCTGTGCAAGCGCGAGATCCTGCGCCGCGATAATCACCGCTGCCAGTATTGTGGCCGAGAGACGAGCCAACTGACGCTCGATCACATCGTGCCACGTCATCGGGGCGGTGAACACTCCTGGGAGAACCTGGTGGCTGCCTGTCCGCAGTGCAACCGGCGCAAGGGCGGGCGCACACTGGTGGAGGCTCACATGAAGTTGTTGCGCCAACCCCACGAGCCGCGCCCCTCAGCAGAGTACCTCTACGGGCGCTACAAGGACGGCAACGGAACCTGGTCCAGGTATTTGGAGGGGTGGTAGGAGAAGGCGGGCTACGGGCTGCATAATTGCGCGAAACGTAAAACGTAAGGCGTAAAACGTAATCTCTCTTTTGCGCTTTACGTTTTACTTTTTACGTTTCACGCCACCATTGACAGCACGACCACACCACTGTACAATCTCACCACATTGCCCAGGAGGTCTTGTGAGCAAATCATTCAACTACGGCGGACAAGCGGTTCTCGAAGGCGTGATGATGCGCGGAGCGCGCACGATGGCCGTTGCGGTGCGTCACCCCGATGGACACATCGTCCTGGAAACAGAGCCGCTGAACGAGAGACTCTACACCGGCCCGATCAGCCGCACCCCCTTCGTGCGCGGGCTGGTGATGCTGTGGGACGCACTGGGCCTAGGGACGAAGGCGCTCAAGATGTCGGCAGACGTGGCAGTGGGCGAAGAAGCGTCTCTCGCAGGGCCTGCCACCTGGGGAATGATGATCCTGGGCTTGGGACTGGGCGTCGCGCTCTTCATGATGCTGCCCTCCTTCCTGGCAGGACTCGTCGCCCCCTACCTGCCCTCGGAATGGCTAACCAGCCTGGTCGAGGCGATCATGCGACTGACCCTCATCATCGGCTACATCTGGGCCATCGGCTTCCTGCCCGACATAAAGCGGGTCTTTGCCTATCACGGGGCGGAGCACAAGACGATCCACGCCTACGAGGCCGGTGCCGGGCTGACCGTGGAGGAGGTGCGCGACTTTACGACGGCGCACACCCGTTGCGGCACGGCTTTTCTCCTCACAGCAGCTCTGATAACGTTTCTCCTGTTCGCCCCCTTTGGCAAATTGCCCCTGAGTTGGCGAGTGATCAGCCGGCTCATCCTGCTCCCCGTTATCGCCGGCGCCTCCTACGAGTTCATCCGCCTGTCGGCCCGCCTCATCGATCGGCCCTGGATGCGGGTGCTGGCCGCGCCCAACATGGCGCTCCAGCGCCTGACGACGCGCGAGCCGGACGACGGGATGCTGGAGGTGGCCATCACGGCGCTCAAGGCGGTACTGAGGAGCGAGGGGATACTGGACCAGGAAGCAGTTGAGGAAAAAGTAGACGAGGCAAAGGATGGACATCCTGGAGACGATTGAGCGGCGGGTCAGCGTTAGAAGCTACGCGGAGCGCCCGGTAGAACAGGTTGTTCTGGAGCGGCTGCTTGCCGCCGCCAACGCTACCAACCGGCTGACGGAGACACTGCCGCGCGTCGCGCTGATCAGCGGGGCGGAGCGGACGCAGCGCGTCATCAAATTCATCGTCGGCTCCTACGGCTTGATTCAAACCCCGCCGCACCTCTTGGTCGGAGTGGTACCAGAAAAAGGCGACCTGGCTCGACTCGACCTGGGATACGTGCTGGAGCAGGTTGTCCTGGAAGCGACCGGGCGGGGTCTGGCCACGTGCTGGATCACCGGCACCTACGATGCCCAGAGCGCCGGGGACGTGGTAGGACTGTCTCAGGGAGAAACGGCGGCAGCCGTCGTCGCGCTGGGATATCCCAGCGAGCGCGCCCTAGGCCGCCTTCGCAGTCAGACCGTGCACCGGCTGGCCGGCGGCAGGCGCAGACCGCTGGAAAAGATCGTCTTTGCCGAGCGCTGGGGAGAATCTTGGTCGCCGCGCGCTGCCAACGACCCGACGCTTGTGTCGGTACTGGAGCACGCCCGCCTGGCCCCGTCGGCTCACAATGGCCAGCCGTGGCGCTTCGTCGTCCGGCCCGACGACTTGGTGCTGGCGCTGGTACGGCCCAAGCCCATCGACGCGGGCATCGTGATGGCCCACGCCGCGCTGGCTTCTGCCGCGCTGGAGCGCGAAGGACGATGGGAAGTGCGATGGCGTGACGACGCGCTGGCGCAAGCGTGTGGCTTGCCGAACGACGTGATCCCCGTGGCAGTTTTCGGGTAAAGGGAGGGATCGATGAACGTCCAAAAGCTGCTATACCGGAGCCTGGCGCTAGCGCTGATCCTGTGGCTCCTGGTTGGGTGCTGTGCTGTCCCCCCGGACGGCCTGACAGACGACGAGGCTGCCACGCTCCGCAGCCTGGAGAAGGTGGATGACTATCCGCTCTACACGATGCACTTCCACGGCGCGTACGATCAGTACAACGACCGGGCGGGAACGCACGCGGCGCATCCGTGGGCCTGCTCACTCTTCGCCGTTCTGGGCGACGAGGACAACGTGCTCTACGGTCGCAACTTTGACTGGGAGTACAGCCCTGCCCTGCTCCTGTTCACCGACCCACCCGACGGATACGCCTCAGTCTCAGTGGTCGATATCGCCTACCTGGTCGAGGAAGACCGGGTCAAGTCGCTGACCGACCTGCCCCCGGCCGAGCGTGAGCCGCTGCTGGCGGCACCGTTCTGGCCTTTCGACGGCATGAACGAGCACGGACTCGTCGTCGGCATGGCCGCCGTGCCCGAGAGTGAGATGCCCAACGATCCGGCCAAAGAGGCCATTGGTTCGCTGGCCGTCATCCGGGAGATGCTCGACCACGCCCGCGATGTGGACGAGGCCGTAGCCACCATGGAGAGCTACAACGTCACCTGGGACGGCGGCCCGCCCCTGCACTACCTCGTCGCCGACGCATCAGGGCGCGCGGTGCTGGTCGAGTTCTATGCGGGTGAGATGGTGGTCATTCCCAACGAGACGCCCTTCCACCTGGCGACCAACCACCTGCGCGCCACGGCCACCGGGGATGGCGGGTGCTGGCGGTATGCCATACTCGACGAATGGCTCGCGGAAGCCGAGGGAAAGTTTTCTCCCCAGGAGGCTATGGCTCTCCTGAGCGACGTGTCGCAGGACGGCACGCAGTGGTCGATCATCTACGACGCGAGCAGCGGCGACGTGCGCGTGGCGATGGGGCGGGAGTACGACGGCGTCCACGCCCTCCACTTGGACCTCGCAGGCGAGTAAGCGCGATTTCGCAGTCGCGCGGGACCGCCAGCACTTGGCGTTCCGCAGGTTTGAGCTACAATAGGCCAGCGATGGTCACCTTCGACCTCCAACTCACCACCATCACCCACGGCGGCGCGGCGCTGGGCCGGCACGAGAGCCGCGCCATCTTTGTTCCCTACGCGCTGCCCGGCGAGACCGCACGCGTCGAGATCGTCGAGGACAAGGGCCGCTACGCGCACGCCCGCTTGGTCGAGGTTCTGGAGCCCTCACCCGACCGCGTGGAGCCACCCTGTCCCTACTTTGGCCTCGACGCCGGTGGCGGCGCCTGCGGCGGCTGCCAGTGGCAGCACGCCGACTACCCAGCGCAACTGCGCTTCAAGGCCGAGATCGTGGCCGACCAGCTCGCGCGCATCGGCAAGATCGCCGAGCCAACCGTGCACCCCACTATCCCCGATTCTGAGGGCTGGGCCTACCGCAACCACGCCCAGTTCCGCCCTGCCCCCGGCGGGAAGCTCGGCTTCCAGGCGGCGGCCAGCAACCGCATTCGTCCTGAGCGACGCCCTGAGTTTATCGAAGGGCGAAGTCGAAGGACCGTCGCCATCGACGCGTGCCTGATCCTTCACCCTATCCTGGCCGACCTCTACGCTTCCCTCGACCTCGACCGTTCGACTGAAGGCTCACGGCAAGGCCTTGAAGGCCTGCTGCGCCTCTCCCTACGCGCAGGCACCGCCACCGGCGACCAGATGCTGGTCTTCGAGATGGCCGACGATCTGCCCCCCGCTCTGGAGATCGATCTTCCCGTCTCCTGCGTGCTACTCCTTTCCAACGGCCAGCACGTCAACCTCATCGGCTCCAACCACATCACCGAGGTCGTCGCCGACCGCGCCTACCGTATCTCCGCGCCGTCCTTCTTCCAGGTCAACATGCCCCAGGCCGAACAACTGGTGCGGCTGGTGATCGACTATCTCGATCTGCAAGGGGACGAGACGGTGCTGGACGCCTACTGCGGCGTAGGACTCTTCACCGCGCCCCTGGCCGAGCGCGCTGGGCTGGTCGTCGGCATCGAACTGGCCCCGGCAGCCGTCGAGGATCTGCTGGAGAACACCGCCGCCTTCGACAACGTGGACGTCATCGAGGGGCCGGTCGAGGCGGTGCTGCCCGACCTGGACGTGGCTATCGACGCTGCCGTGATCGATCCACCTCGCACAGGGTTGGATCGCCTCGCGCTGGACGCGCTGGTCGAGCACCGACCGGCGCGCCTAGTCTACGTCTCCTGCGATCCCGCCACGCTGGCCCGCGACGCCGGGCGGCTGATGGCCTCCGGCTACCGCCTGGTCGAGGTGCAGCCGGTGGACGTGTTCCCGCAGACGTATCACGTCGAGAGTGTGGCACTGTTCATCCTCTCGTGACCGACCTGGCATGTCGGATCGCAGTTTGGCCTTATAGCACATTCGTGGTATAGTACGATGACAGGAGGTCTTCCGTGAGCGAGAACGCAAACATATTGCCAGATCAGCCGGTCGTTCAACTGACCGCAGGCCAACTGGAGACACTCATCACCACGGTCGTGCGGCGTGTGGTGCGCGAAGAGCTTCACGACTACTATGTAAACGAGCATGGCGTCAAAGTGCTGTACACAGCAGAGGAGGCTACCCCTACCTATCTGGCTGAGTTGCAGGAAGACTACGAGGCCATCCAGAAGGGGGAGGTAGAACTGGTTAACGGCGAAGAGGCGGTACAAGAATTCCGGGACATGTAATGTATCGCTACGAATTCACGCCGAAGGCTCAGGCCGCACTGCGCAAACTGGCTCGCAGGAACCTCAAAGCAACCCAAGCCATCATCCGCAAGATTCAGTGGCTGGCCGAGCATGCCGACGAGATTACGCATCAGCCCATCAAGGGTAGCCATTTCTTCAGCCTGCACAGCGGACCGTTCCGTATCCCCTACCTGCTGGACGCGGCCAATCAGCGTATCGTCGTTGACGATATCGCCCAGCACGACAACGCATACGGGCGGATCAACAAACTGGGTTGAGTTGCCTGTCACTCTGCAAGTGGCAGGCAAAAGGCCTTCAAAATGCCTACCGTTCCCCAAAGCGAACTGCCCAAACCTGAATCCTGGAACGAATTCGAGGACATCGTCGCCGACCTCTACACCCGTACCTGGGACGACCCTCAAACACAGCGCTATGGCCGTAGCGGCCAGGAGCAGCAGGGGGTGGACATCTATGGCCGCCCCGCGCATCTGCAAGGCCGCTACGCGGGCGTCCAGTGCAAGCGCTACGACGAGGGCCGCCTCACGCGCAAGAAGATAGAAGCCGAGATCGCCAAAGCCGAGCGCTTCTCCCCGCCCCTGGCCGAGTACACCATCGCCACCACCGACCGCCGGGACAGCAAACTGCAACAGATTGTCCGCCAGATTGACGAGGAGCGGCTGGCGGCTGGCAAGTTCTCCGTTCACGTCATCTTCTGGGAAGATCTGTGCGGCCAACTCTCCCATCCGGCCAACAATGACCTCCTGCTCAAACACTACGCCGATTGGGCGCACCGCTTCAAAGACCTGCCTGCTCCTCCGCCCTCCTGCCCCTCCGCTCCTCCGCCCAACCCCTTCACCGACGTCGTCGCCATCCGCGACCCGGCCCGCTTCGTCGGGCGCGAGCGCATGCTGGAGCGACTGCTGCGCATGCTTGCGGGCGGCTCCGTCGCGCTGGTGGGGGAGCGCAAGATCGGCAAGTCCTCGCTCCTGCACTGCTTGGCCGATCGGCTGCGCCAGGAGCCGGGCCAGGCCGTGGTCTTTTGGGACTTTTACGATTTCGAGGACGCCCGCGGGCTGCTGGCCGAAGCGATCCGCCAACTGGGCGGAGACGGCAAGACCAGGGAGGATCTGAAGCGCGCCGTCCACGGCCGCCGGGCCGTGCTGCTGCTGGACGAGTTCGACCTGGCCCCCGAGCGCGGCTTCGACCTCGACCACCTGCGCGGCTGCCGGGCGCTGTGCCAGGCCGAGCGCGGATTGCGGCTGGTGACGGCGAGCCGGGACCTGCCCAAAGACATCTTTCCCGACCCCGGCAAAGGCTCCTGGCCCTACGACTTTCTCAGCGTCCAACGGCTCGGCCCTTTCACGGAGGACGAAGCCCGGCGCTTGCTGGCCCACCCCTGGGTGCCCGACGCGCTGCACTTCGATACACCTACCTGCGACGAGCTACTCGCCCTTTCTGCCTGCCACCCCTACCGCCTGCAGCGCGCCGCCCACCACCGCCATGAGGCGCTGCACAACCCGGCCTACGACTGGCGCGCCTGCTACGACCTGGATATGGAGGCACTGGGATGAGCGCGAGAAAAGCCTCCCCTCACCCCTTGGGGGAGGGGCCGGGGGAGGGGGAGATGTCCGTCCCCCGCCTCGACTTGGCCCCCAAGCTCAAGCGCCCGCTGCAACTGTGGAACCCGCTCGACTACCTGCGCCTGCTCTATTGGTGCTTCTTCTTCCCCCAGGCGTTGCGCTGGTACGTGGAGACCTTTGCCGATCCCGAACACCGCGAAGCCACGGGCCGCGACCTGCTGCCCGCGCTGCGCCAGGATCGGGTGCAGCGAGACCTGGCCTTCCAAGGCTTGCTCTTGGTTGCTTTGATGCCTCTGGCGGCGTCTGTCTCCCTGTGGATGCTAAACGAGCACATCAATTGGCCTCACATAGTAGTCACAATGTTAGGCATAGTGTTCAGCTTAGAGGTCGGCGTTCTAAGAAGTGTAGCAGGAAGTAGAGCAAGCGGCGTGGCGAGTAGTGTAGCGCTTAGCGTGACATATAGTGCAGTATCCGCCGTGGTATTCAGCATGTCGACCAGTGCAGAGCCCAGCTTTGCGCTAGGGGTGATGTGCATCGCGCTCGGCGTGGCGCTCGGCGTGGCGCTCGGCGTGGCGTTCGGCGTGACGGGCGGCGTGACGCTCAGAGTAGTGAGTGGCGTGGCAGTCGGCGTGGCAGGCGGCGTGGTACTCAACGTAATGGGCGGCGTGGCGGTCGGCATGGCGAGCGATGTGGTGGATGGCGTGATGCTCGGCGTGGCGGGCGGCGTCGTGGGCATAGTAATGGCTCTACGGACACTAGATTATGCCATCTTGGCGCTCCCCAGCACCTGGGGCTGGCTTCGGGAGGGAGCAGGTCGCGTTACCTGGCTGGCCCTGCCGGGTATGCAGAAGAGACTGGAGAACCGGCTGGCGCGGGATTGGGCCGCTGGCGTCCAAAACGCCAACCAACTGTTGGCTTACACCCTGCAATTCGTCCCGGTTGTGCGGGCAGTCAACGCCGCGCTGGCTCAGGTGCCGGAGGAGCGACTTCTGGCCGCCGTGGGCGAACTGGCCTGCGAGCCATTCGACTGGAACCTGGTACACTTCGGCTCTGCCTCGCTGCACAAGGGAATACGGTACTACGCAACTGCTGGTCTCATCATTCCGTTTTTTTTCTTTCGTCAACTCTTCAAACGAGTCAGGCCAGAATTACGTTTGGACATCCCCGCCCGCGCGGCCTGCGCTGGGTTCTGGTACCTGCATGTGCAGCAGCCGGTGAAAGCGACGGAGGCCTTCGCCGTCGTACGCGCGCTGCCCGGCGGTGAGGAGCTGTGCCTCATCGCTTCTGCGCTGGTGGCGGCGCTGGAGGCCCAGGACCCCGCCGCCGTGGGCCGCTGGATGGAGTACCGCTGTCCTGGCGGGGCCTCTCTGCCCGAATTGCCTGAACCCTACCTGCGCCCCGCCGTCGTAGCCACCCTGCGCCGCCTGCGCGAGGTCGCCCAGGAGGCGGACGTGGCCGTGCACGCCGCCTCCCCCCTGATGCGCTCCTCGGCCATCGGGCGCGCCGTCGCCGCGCTCACCCAATTGCTGGCCGACGTGGACGAGACCTGCCCCGAGCCGGAGCGCGCCATCGTCAGGCAGATCGCCGAGCAATGGCGCGACGTGCTGGCCCGTGCCGGCGGGCAGATCGGCGAGCAGGTGCTGCGCCAGCCGGTCGAGAACCCCTACGAGGGCTACAGCGGCCTGCCGGTCGAGCGCACCTTCGTGGGCCGCGAAACCACCCTGGCCCAACTGGAGCGGCTGTGGGCCGCCTCTCCTGACGCCCCGCTCCCGCCCATCATCCTCTACGGTCACCGCAGGATGGGCAAGACCTCCATCATCCACCACCTCTACCGCCACCGGGGGCCGGAGACGCTCATCGCCCGCACCGATATGCAGGATCTGGTGATGGCCGACCACACCGGCCAACTGCTGCACGGCTTTGCCCGCGCGATCCACGCCGCTGCGCAGGAGGCGGGCCTCACCGCCGGCCCCGCGCCGGGCGCGGACGACTACACGAGCACCGGCGCGGCCCGGATGGCGCTCAACGCGCTGTTGGAGCGGCTGGATCCGCACATGACCGGGCGGCGCCTCACCCTGGCCATCGACGAGTACGAGATCGCCGAGGAAAAACTCGAGAGGGGCGAGTTCGACCCGGCCTTCCTGCGCTACCTGCGCAGCGCCGCCCAGAGGCACCGCTGGTTGGGGCTGCTCTTTGCCGGGCGGCAGGCGCTGGAGGATGAGCTGCGCCACTACAAGGCCGTCTTTTACGGCAGCGCCGAGCCGGTGCGCGTCTCCTTCCTCGCGCGGGAGGCCGCGCTGCACCTCGTTCGCCAGCCCTCGGACGATTTTGCGCTGGAGTACGAGCTCGCGCTGGCCGAGGAGTTGTATCGCCTCACCCACGGCCAGCCCTACCTCCTGCAGCGGCTGTGTTGGGAGCTGGTCAACCGCTGGAACGAGCGCTTCCTGAAAGAGGGGGAGAAGACCCCGCGCACCCTCACCCCCGCCGACCTGGAGGCGCTGCTCACCCCCGATTTCTACCACGAGCTCTTCCTCCAGGCCGATTACTACTTCAGCGGCGTGTGGAGCGAGGCCGGGCCGGACGAGCATCGACTGTTGAAGATTCTTGCGAGTCGCGAGGATGATGCGTCTCTCTCTCGTACAGAGCTGGTCCAAGAAACGGGTCTGGGTCCCGAAAGGGCCGAAGAGGCTATCAAAGATGTACTACGCCACGACCTTGTCGTCGAAGAAGGCGACGTTCTTCGCCTGGCCGTCCCCCTGATGCGCCCGTGGATCCGCACGCTGGCAGAGACCTCCGAGGTCTGATGGCCGCTCCCCTCGTCATCGGCATCGACTCCAGCACCACCGCCTGCAAGGCCATCGCCTGGGATCGGGAAGGGCGGGCCGCGGCCGAGGGCCGGGCGACCTATTCCCTTCTCCAGCCCAAGCCCAACTGGTACGAGCAGGACGCAGAGGCGTGGTGGGATGGCGCGTGCGCCGCACTGCGGGCGCTGCTCGGTCAAATCGATGCAAGCCGGGTGGATGCGCTCTGCATCACCCACCAGCGCGAGAGCTTTGTGCCGGTGGGTAGCGCAGGCCGGCCCCTGCGCAACGCCATCCTGTGGCTCGACGAGCGCAGCCGTGACCAGGTCGCCTTCCTGGAGAAACGGATCGGCGGGGAGCACTTTCACCGGATCACCGGCAAGCCGCTCACCACCAATCCCTCCGTGACCAAGATCGTCTGGCTGATGCAGCACGAGCCGGGGATGGTAGCGCAGACGACCAAGTTCCTGGACGCCCACGCCTTCCTCGTCCACCGGCTGACGGGCGCATTTAGGTCCAGCCTGGCCTCCGCCGATCCGATGGGATTGGTCGATATGGCATCCGGGTGTTGGGCTGCTGACCTGATGGAGGAGTTGGGCCTGCGTCCTGAGCAGTTCCCCGAACTGATACCGCCGGGACAACCCATCGGCTGTGTGAGCGACGAGGCCGCGGCCGCAACCGGTCTGCCGTCCGGGCTATGCGTCATCGCGGGAGCAGGCGACGGCCAGTGCGCTGGCCTGGGTGCCAGCGCCGTCGGCGGCGATCGCGCGTCCCTCAACCTGGGCACCGCCGTAGTCAGCGGTATCGTCCACGACGGCTATCTCACACGCCGGGCCTTCCGCACCCTCTACGCGCCTATCGCGGGCAAGTACTTTCTGGAGACTGTGATTCAGGGAGGGGCATTCACGGTGAACTGGTTCGTGAAGGCATTCGGAGGGAATCCGCATAACTCTGGCCTGAGCGCCCTCGAGGACGCGCTGGAAGCCGCCGCAGCCCAGGTACCGCCCGGCTCTCTGGGTCTCGTGGTCGTGCCGTACTGGAATCACGCGATGACGCCCTACTGGGACCCGGCAGCCTCCGGCATCACCATCGGGTGGACGGGCGCGCACGGACCAGAGCATTTCTACCGCGCTATCCTGGAGGGCATCGCTTTCGAGCAACGGCTGCTGGGCGAGGGGATGGCCACGGCGATGGCCACGACGACGGGCCGGCCGTTCGGAGAGTACGTTGCCCTGGGCGGCGGCAGCCGCAGCGACCTGTGGTGCCAGATCGTGGCCGACGTCACGGGCGTGCCCGTCGTGCGCGCCGCCACGACCGAGGCGACCTGCCTGGGGGCGGGCATCCTCGCCGCGGTTGCAGCGCAGTGGTACCCCAATACAGCCGCCGCTGCCGATGCGATGACCGACACGACGGAGCGTTTCGCGCCCGACCCGGAAACACGGGCGATCTATGACCACATCTACAGCGAGGTCTACCGCCCGCTGTTCCCCACGCTCCAGCCGCTGATCCGTCGCCTGACCGAGCTGACCGAAGACACGGGCTAGGCTCGTGTCACCCACTTCCGCCTGGCAGTCATCGCCCTGACAACCCTCGCTGGATTTTGACATCCTTGCCGCGTCGTGATACTATTATGCCGATGCCGGAAGAGGCCTCATTCGACAAAGATGGAGTAGAAGCCATCCTGTTCGACCTGGACGGGACGCTGATGGACACCGACGACCAGGCCGTGGAGAGGCTGGCACGTCGGCTGCAGAAGCTGCGTTGGCCCAACCCCGGTGACACTGCTCGCCGACTCGTGATGGCCGCCGAGACACCCGGCAACGCTCTCATCACCTTCTTGGATGTCTTCGGACTGGACTCCTCGCTGCGGGCGCTCTCGGACCGGCTCTACGAATGGCGCGGCTTGCGCACGCGGGACAATTTCCGCATCATGACAGGTGTGGGGGATATGCTCCCTGCCCTGAGGGAACGATACAAGCTGGCGGTGGTCACTACCCGGCGCAAGGGCGATGCCGAGGCGTTTCTCGACCAGTACGGGTTGCGCGATCTCTTCGAAGCGCTGGCGACCAGTGACAGTACCTGGCGGCTCAAGCCGCACCCGGCCCCCGTTCGATACGCAGCGCAGAAACTCGGCGTGCCCGTCGAGCGATGCGTGATGGTGGGCGATACGACGGTGGACGTGAGGGCCGCGCGGCGAGCGAGGGCCTGGTCGGTAGCGGTGCTGTGCGGCTTCGGGGAGCGGAAGGAATTGGAACGGGCAGGCGCTTACGTCATCCTCGACCACACCTCGCAGATCTCGTCGCTGCTGTGATGGTAGCCCACCGCGTCGTCGAGGACAGACACGACAAGGGATAACTAGGTGAGTGACAGCATTGCCTACGCCAGAATGGATTCACCGGTCGGGCCGGTGTGGGTCGCCAGGACCGGCGCGGGCATCTGTGCCTTGGGGCTGGGGGGCGGCCAGCCAGAGGCTCTCTTCTGGCAACTGTCACGGTACGTCGCTGAGGAACCGCCGCACGAGGACCCGGAAGCGCTGGCCTCCGCGCTAACCCAACTGCGCGAGTACTTTTCCCGCGTCCGGCGCGAGTTCGACCTATCGCTGGACGTGGATGGAACGCCGTTTCAACGAGCCGTGTGGGACGAGGTCGCCGCCATCCCCTATGGAGCGACGGCGACGTACGGCGGAATCGCGCGCCGCCTCGGTCATCCCCAGGCCGCGCGGGCGGTAGGGGCGGCCCTGAGCGCGAACCTGCTGCCCATCCTGATCCCCTGCCACCGGGTCATCGGGGCAGGAGACAGGCTCATCGGTTACAGCGCCGGGGTGGAGATCAAGGCCGCGCTTTTGCGCCTGGAGGGAATTCTGCTGTCCTGACAGGTTCACCATTTCGAGATTCGAAAAGGAGGCCAAGATGCCAAGCAAGAAACGATGTGCTCTCTTGATTCTGGCCGCTGCCGTTCTGGTGGCAAGCGCCCTGGCCTGCAACGTGTCTACCAGGATGTCCACCCTGCCGCCCCCTCCGAACACCGTAACCCCCTACATCCCCGTCACCTCGCCGCCGCAGGACGCGACCTCGCCGCCGGCTCCGACAGAGGAGTCATCGGAGCCAACTGCACCGCCGGAGTCGCCGACGGAGACAGCTACGCCGACAGAGTCTGCCACCGACACACCCGAGCCGACAAAGGCCCCCACCAAGCCTGTCAGCGAGGGACCGCTGGATTTCGAGGTGCCGCGATGGGTGCATGCCTGGGCACCGGCAGAGGGCGGTGTCGTGCTGACGGTCACGATCAAGATCGTCGGCGGTGCGCCACCGTTCACCGTCAAGCACGAGGGCGACGTCGTTGGCGTAACTATGGAGCGCCAGTTCTACTTCTCGTTCCGCTGGAGCGGGTGCGGCGGGATCGCCAAGAACATCACCGTGGAGTCGGCCGACGGGGACACCAAGACACACGATTACTGGCTCGGTCCCGAGGTGCTGCCCTGGTGCCCGTGATCGCAGCAGCCCTATGTGTGCCAGAAACCTTATCAATTCCCAGAAGAGAATCATGATCAACAAACACCTTGCCTGCATACTGCTCGCGCTCGCCGCACTTGGGGCGAGCATCCTAGCCTGTAGCCCACCGATCCCAAGGGCAACGCTTGCAGACGCAACACCCTACGTTCCCACCACACCGTCACCGCAAGAGACGCGGCAGCCGTCATCAACTGACACGCCAGAGGCAACGACCGAGGACACGCCTCCACCGACACTCACGGATACGCCCTCGCCGACGGCCACAGACACACCTCCGCCAGCGCCCACGGATACGCCCTTGCCGACGGCTACGCACACACCTCCACCAGCACCCACGATAGCACCCGAACCCACTGCGACGCCCACCGAGATGCCCTCGGTCGAGCCGTTGGTGATCGTGGATCGGGGCTACGAGATCGTGGACTGGCAGCCATTGCCATCCAAGGAATGGGAAGGCCACTTGCGCATTACCTTCCGTGGTGGATTGCCGCCGTACACCTCCTCGATAGGACACCGGGAGCCGCAAGCCGAGAATCTGCACTACTTTCGCTACGCAGCTTGCAAGGGTGCTTCGGTCAGGGCGGATGTATGGTCTGCCGACGGGCAACATGCGAACCGCGATATCTGGGTAGAAGCGCCGTGGTGCCCGACGCCAGCACCCTGATGATCCCACGGCAACGCTTACCGGTGCAATCAGGCCACTCTCCCGCAGGCTAAACATTGGCTGCACGCGAATCAGATTGGACGGCGAAGCGCGCTCTCTACGGCGGAATTGCATTCACACCTGCGAGAGGGTGAGCAGTCACTACCCGTCGCCGAGAGGACGCCCGGCATCATGAGCATTGAGGAAACAGACGCCATAACGATGCACGACGATCTGCGACGGCGGCTGCGCGAGATGGGGGTGGTGCGAGGCGTGCGCGAGTTGGCAACGCTTCCCCCGCGTCGCCGCGTCGCCATCGAGGACCTGGTGCCAGGCCGCTTCCACACGACCTCCCATGGGCAGTGCTTTGTCGGCGAGGCGACCTACCCGCTTGACCACCCGCATGGCGACTTGCCGCTCTCCTCATTCCTCGGCCTTTCCGCCAACGGCATAGCACAGGTCGCGCAGGACGACGCCCTGTCCGGCATCGATCCGCGGCGAGTCTGTTTCCTCGACACCGAGACGACCGGCCTTTCCGGCGGCGCCGGCACGATGGCCTTCGTCGTCGGTCTGGGGTTCTTTGTCGATGACGGCTTCCGGATAAGCCAGTACTTCCTGCGCGACCCTGGCGACGAGCCTGCGATGATCGAGGGACTGGCAGATCGCCTGGCAGATTTCGAAGCCCTGGCCTCGTTCAATGGCCGCGCTTTTGACGTGCCGATCCTCGAAAACCGTTTCATCCTGGCCCGCATCCCGCCGCCGACGGCCAACCTGCCCCACCTCGACCTGCTGTTCCCCGCGCGGCGGCTGTGGCGCCACCATCTGTCCTCGTGCGCGCTGGGTTCGCTCGAACGAGCGGTGCTGGGTGTGCTGCGCGAGCAGGCCGATGTGCCCAGCGGCGTCATCCCCACCCTCTACCGTGACTACCTGCGCACAGGCGATGCCCGCGAGATGCAGCGCGTGCTCTACCACAACGCGGTGGACATCCTCAGCCTGGTCACGCTGGCCGCCCGGTTGTGCCGCACCTTCGCCGATCCCTGGACCGACGCCGTACTGAGCGGTGCGGAACTCTACGGCCTGGGGCGCTGGTACGCCGCCGAGGATCGGCTGGCCGAGACGGAGCGGTCCTACCGGGCCGCGCTGAGGCGAGGCGACCTCTCCCCCGACCTGCGCGCGAAGGTATTGCGCGACTTGGGCTACCTCCTCAAGCGGGCTGATCGCCGGTCCGAGGCATTCGCCTGTTGGCAGCAACTGGCCCTGGAGGCGACCGGTGACGTGCTGGCTCACGTCGAGCTGGCCAAGCACTTTGAGTGGCACGTGGAGAACTTCCCGCTGGCAGCCGGTTGGACGCAGGCAGCGTTGACCCTGGTCGAGCACTGGCCCGCCGGGACACGCCGTGACGATGCGTTGGCTGAATTGCATCACCGGCTGGAGCGGCTGAAACGGAAGATGGACAAACAGGGGCTGAACGATGCCTGAACTCCCCGACCTCGAAATCGTCCGGGAAGTGCTGGCTCTCCGGCTGGCCGGACAGGCCATCACCAGTGTCGAAGTCCTGCGCCCGCTGGTGGTGCGCGACCTGACAGGCCAAGGGTTTGCCGAAGCGCTCGTTGGCCAGACCTTTGCCGGCCCGCAGCGGCGCGGCAAGATACTGCTTCTTCCCCTAGCAGGCTGTCGGAGAGAAAAGTTTTTCTGCAAAAACGCCTCGCTTCGACTTGTTATTTGGCCGGCAACCCATCGGAGGGAGTGATTTTTTCGCAGAAATGCCGCTCTCGGACCCGTATTTGGCTAAAACTAGGACACGAAGCGCCATCTGGACCTCAAAAATGGGCCGAAATGGAACGACAAATTTCTCTCCGACAGGCTGCTAGAGTCCGAATTGACCCTGGCGATCAACTGCAATCTGGCCGGGCGTCTCCAGTACGCTCTCCCCACAGAGCGCCGACTGAACAAGACCCACGTCGTACTGTGCCTCTCCGACGGCCACGAGTTGCGCTACAGCGACCAGCGAACCATGGGGCAAATCTACCTCACCGCCGACCTCGCGGCCATCCCGGGGTGGAGCGAGATGGGACCGGAGCCCTTTGATCTGACGCTAGAGGGATTCCGGGAGCGGCTGAAGCCACATCGGGGAGAGATCAAGGGCGTCCTCACCCGCGGCCGGGCGGTGGCCGGCATCGGCAACGCCTACGCCGACGAGGTCTGTTTCGCCGCGCGGATACACCCCTACTGCAAGCGCACATCGCTCACAGACGAAGAGGCCGCCCGCCTGTACGAGGCGATGCAATCGGTGCTGCGCAACGCCATCGACACACTGCGCGAGTGCATTGGCACCGATATCCACCGTGAAGTGCGCGACTTTCTGGCCGTGCACGGCAAGGGCGGCCAGCCATGTCCCATCTGTGGCACCGCCATCTCCGAGATCAAGGCCGGCAACCGGCTGACCAACTTCTGCCGCACCTGCCAGCCTGGAGGGTTGATACGCCTCTGAATGGAATTTAGAAGAAAGCCGTTGACCTTATTATGATGGCGTGGTATACTATCACAAGAATCATCGATGCTGGATGGCACGGGGCAAACTCTGGACGCCATCCCCAAGCTGTGCTAGAATACAATCCACTGGAAAAGCAATGCGTCGCTACCCATTCATCGTTCTGTCTATACTGGGACTGTTCGTTTCGCTGGCCGTGAAGGCAGAGTCCTCTGCGGCGGCTGCCCCACGGGACTTGGCGACCGAGGCGCACCCCGCCCGCACTCGCTACGTCTGCGTGCCCAGCCTGATGTGGCGCAACCCGGAGCTATGCCCCGCGTATGGCCCCGGCGCGACGGCCTACCGCATCTCCTCCATCCGCCTGCCTGACCCGCTGCCCGCACTCCCGGTGACCGAGATAGAGCACGACGAAGAGGACGAGCTCGTACCCCACACCTACGCCCTCATCAGGAATCCGCCGCTCAACGTCTATCGCCACCCGATGGAGGCCAAGATGGGACTGCCGCCGGTGCGGACGATGCTTTCCGGCGACTGGTGGGTCAGCATCGACGGCAAGGTCGAGTATGAAGGACAGCTGTGGTACCAGATCAACAAAGACGAGTTCATTTCCGCCGATGCCGTGGCGCTGGCCGCCCCTTCCCGGTTCCAGGGAGTCTATCTCAACGAGCAACCACAGCTCCCCTTCGGCTGGACCAACCGCTGGGTACGGCCCTCCATGATGCCGCAAGGGACATACAACACCGCCGTAGAGCCATTGAACAAGTATCAACTGATCACTATCTTCGCCGAGGAGCGACGTGGGGACGAGCTCTGGTACCTCGTCGGCGAGAACCAGTGGATAGAGCAATCGACCGTGGGCCGCGTGGACGTAGACCCGCCGCCCGAGGGAGTTCCCGTGGGAGCCAAGTGGATCGAGGTGGACGTTTTCGAGCAGACCATCGCCGCCTACGAGGGAGAGCGAATGGTGTATGCCTCGCTCATCTCCAGTGGTCGGACGGGCACCGCCACTCCCCCCGGCCTATATAGGCTGTGGGCCAAGATACGCGAGGGCAAGATGAGCAACCCGAGTGTGCCCGACGGCAGCCCTGCCTACTACTACATCGAAGACGTGCCCTGGACGATGTACTTTCACCAGGCGTATGCGCTCCACGCAGCTTTCTGGCACGACAATTTCGGCTTCACGCAGAGCCACGGCTGTGTCAACCTGACGCCCCGCGACTCCAAGTGGCTCTTCTTCTGGGCTAACCCGCCCATCTCCGAAGACGCGGCCAGCCTCTACGTAAACGATGGAATGCCCAACACCTGGGTCTGGGTACATTTTACCCCGCCCTTCTGACGTGGATCGCCAATGATGCCCTCCACTCCCTCCCGCCGCGCCATGTGGCTGCTTCTGTTCGTCGGCCTGAGCCTGATCGCGGCCCTGTTCGCCGCGTGCAGCGAGGTGGTCGCTCCCGCCATCACCCCCACCCCGACTCGCACACCGCGCCCCACTCCGACCCGCACGCCGACGCCCACCCCCACGCCCGCCTGGCCGCTGACCGTCTACGTGCCCGAGGGACTGCCCGCGCCCGTCGCCGATGCTCTCAACACCGCACTGGCTGAACACCCCGACCTGTTCGTCCCAACCGGGGACGCTGCGGCCGCCGACGTGCGCATCGAATTTGGCGCCGATTACGGCACTCCCCTGGTCGATCGCTGGGTCTACGCCGTCGTGGTTCCCTTTCCCACCGTCACCGACGAGGTGGCCTGGGCCGACGTGGAAGCCAGTTGGCACGGCACACCTGCCGGCCCCTTCGCCGGGCTGCCGTTGCTGATTTCCGAAGACACGGCCAGGACATTGGCCATCGTAATGGGCGAGCCCGCCCCCGGCGCGGTCGAGATCGTCGCTGCCGAGGAGATCGTCCAGCGCGCCTGGGACACCCGCCCAGCCGTTCGGCTGAGCGCTCACGGCGAAGCCTGGGCCATCGTCCCCTTCGATCGGCTGGAGCCGCGCTGGAAGGTGCTGCGGGTGGACGGGGTTTCGGTGCTCGACAAAGGCCTGGATACGGACGCCTACCCGCTGATCGTGCGCGCTGGCGCGACCGGCAAGGAGCATGGCATCGCCAAGCTCCAGGAGTTCCTGGGAGGCCCTCTCTCAAACCGCGACCCGGAAAAGATGACGGTGCTGATGATGACGGGCGTGACGGCGCTGGGCCGGTGCACCGCCGACAGGATGGATCGCAATGGCGTGCTCTACCCCGCCCAGGACATCCGCCCCTGGCTGGTCGAGCCAGACATCACCCACATCAGCAACGAGGTCTCTTTTGCAGAGAATTGCCAGCAATCGTGCAGGGATTCGGTCGTGTTCTGCGCCCGGCCAAACTACATCGAGTTGTTCGAAGACCTGGACATCGACGTGATAGAGCTGACGGGCAACCACCTGCTCGACTGGGGCGTGGGGGCGATGGAGCTTTCACTTTCGATGTACGACGAGCGCTCCATCCCCTACTACGGTGGTGGCTGGAACGTGGTGCAGGCGCAGCAGCCCTTGATCATCACCCACGGCGTGCACACCTTCGGCTTCATCGGTTGCAACCCGGCGGGGCCGCCATCCGATTGGGCGACCGAGAGCCGCGCTGGCTCGGCCCCCTGCAACTTCGGCGCGCTCGCCGAGCAACTCGGGCCGAGAATTCGCCAACTGCGCGAGCAAGGCATCATCCCCATCGTCACCCTCCAGTACCAGGAATACGACCAGTTCGAGCCCACTTTCCAGCAAACCGCCGACTTTCGCGCGCTGGTCGATGCGGGCGCGGTCATCGTCAGCGGCAGCCAGGCTCACCACCCGCAGACCTTTGAGTTCTACAACGGGACCTTTATCCATTACGGCCTGGGCAATCTGTTCTTCGACCAGATGCAGTGGATCGAATACCGCCGGGAGTTTATGGATCGGCACGTCTTTTACGACGGGCGGCATATCAGCACCGAGGTGTTCACGGCGATGCTGGAGGACTTTGCTCGCCCTCGCCCGATGACGCCCCTGGAGCGGGAGGCGTTCCTGACCGATGTATTCAGGGCAGGCGGGTGGTAGCCCAACGAGTGGAAGGGGTCCAACAGACAAATAGATCCTCCAGCGCCGCCGCTTCGGGGCGGCGCGATGCATTTCCGGGCTACAGCAATCGGCCAAATGGTGTATAATGTCAGGCAATCCCAAGGAGAGAACATGGGCAAAGAGACTCCCAGCTCCTCCAATCCTATGGAATTCGGCTCCATGCCGCTCGACCCGGTGTACGCCTGGGGGATCGTGCTGGAGCCGGTGGAGACGCTCATCCAACACACTTCCGCCTTCATCGAGCAACTGGCGCGGGAGACTTACGAGCGCGGGGAGGAGTACGCCGACGAGGAGCTGGAGCGGCGCTTCCTCGCCTTTTTCGACCGACTGGTGGCGGAGCGCACGCTCACCCGCCTGCCCGACGCGCCGCCGGAGATGGGCCGCCGCATCTTGGGCCCCCGCCGCTGGCTACGCGCCCAGCGCATCCGCATCAACCGGATCGTCGCCCACTGGCGGGAGCGCGGCGAACCCGCCTGATCTCCAACCTCCAACACCCGATGAACGCCAAACGCCGCTCCATTCTCATCTATAGCCTCGTCGCCGTCCTCGCCATCGCCTGCCTGTCGGTCTGCCTGTGCACCGCCGGAGGCCTGGGCTGGTGGATGGCGACGCACCCCATCCACGTCTTCGAAACGCCAACCGCCCGCCACCTGCGCGTCTTCACTGAGCTGTGGACCATCGTCCGTGACGACTACCTGTATCCCGATACCAACGGCGCCGATTGGGAGGCCATCGGTGAGACGTATCGCGCCCGCATCGAGGCCGGTCTGAGCGACGAAGAGTTCTGGCTCCTGATGCACGAGATGCTCCTCGAGCTGAACGACGACCACTCCTACTTCCTTTCCCCTGCCGAGGTCGCCGAGCAAGAGAAAATGGAGGCAGGCGAACTCGACTACGGGGGTCTTGGCCTCGGCGCCTTCCCGCTTCCGGAAAAGGGATACGCCGTCATCCTGCAGGTGCTGCCCGACGGTCCTGCCGACCGCGCAGGCCTGCGCGCCCACGAGCGCATCCTGGATGTAGACGGCGAGCCAGTCTGCTGCGACGAGAGAGGCTTTGACACCCTCCAGCGCATGCGCGGCCCGGAAGGCAGCACCGTCACGCTGCGCGTGCAGGCGCTGGGCGAGCCGCCGCGCACGGTGACGGCGACCCGGGCGCGCATCCAAGGGTATTTCCCCCTCGAGGTGCGGCGGCTGGAAGGAGATATCGGCTACATCCTGATCCCTGACCTGTGGAACACGGCGCTGATCGAGGAAATGCGCCAGGCGTTGGAGGAACTGAGCGCAGAAGGGGATTTGCGCGGACTGATTCTCGACATGCGCACCAACGGCGGCGGCACCGGCACCGTCTTGAGGGGATTGCTCGCGTTTTTCGCCGATGGCGAGTTGGGCCGCTTCGTCAGCCGCAAGGGCAGCCAGCCGCTGCGTATCCAGGGAAGGGACGTCGGCGGATCGCAGAGCGTGCCGCTCGTGATCCTGGTTGGACGGCAGACCGCCAGCTTCGCCGAGGTGTTCAGCGGCGTGCTACAGGAGGCCGGGCGGGCGCACATCGTGGGCCGCACCACCGACGGCAACGTGGAAACGCTGCACGGCTACAACTTTGAGGACGGATCGCAGGCGTGGATCGCGCAGGAAACGTTCGTCCCGCCCAGCGGGACGGACTGGGAGGAAACGGGTATCGTCCCCGACGTGGAGATCTCCCTCGACTGGGACGAGTTCACCACCGAGGACGATCCGCAGTTGGAGGCAGCGCTGGAACTGCTGCAGGCGCAGCGGCAGGTAATCGTGCCCTACGTCTGCGCCGCCAGCGCCGCTGCGAAGACATCGAACGCCGACCGGCCGTAGAGGCAGAAGACGACACGCTCCAATTCCGTCTCCCCTTCGAGGTATGCGATGGCCGCTGCCAGCATCACCTGCGCCGCCTCCGCCATCGGATAGCCAAAGATGCCGGTGCTGATGGCGGGCAGGGCCACCGACTTGAGGCCGTGATCGTCGGCCATCTGGAGCGCGGCGCGCACCGCCGAGGCCAGCAGCTCCGCCGAGCGGTCCGTGCCATCGTAGATGGGGCCGACGGCGTGGATCACGCGAACCGGAGGTTCGCGACGGGCCTTGAGGCTGCCGCCAGAGGTGATGGCCGCCGAGCCGGTCTCCACCCGGCCATGCTGGCGCACCCAGGCGTCGCTCTCGCGCTGGATGGCCGGGCCGCCCCTGCGGGAGATGACGCCAGCCACGCCGCCGCCGTGAGCCAGCCGCTCGTTGGCGGCGTTGACGATGGCCTCGGTGTCCATGGCCGTGATGTCGCCTTCGACCAGCTCCAACGTCGCGTTGTTGATCTGAACCTTCATACGAAACCCCTTCGCCTCAATTATACCAGCGTGCTGGCCCAACCGGAAGCCACTTGCCAACCCCGACAGGTTAGGGTATGATTGGCGCGCCCCCCTGAGAGAGCTTGAGGAATGGCCGAATCTCAAATCTCAAACCTCAGACTGTCCATTAGCCATCCGACCGTGAGATTGGTGTCATTGGTAACGATCCTGCTGCTGGCTGCTTTCCTGCGGGTCTATCGCCTGGATGACATCCCCCCCGGCTTCACCCACGACGAGGCCGGCCACGGCCAGGATGCTATTGCCATCCTCAACGGCGCGCGCCCCATCTATCAGACAGTCGGATATGGCCGCGAACCCCTATACGACTACCTGGTGGCCGGACTGATGGCGCTGTTCGGTCCGACGGGGAGTGTGCTGCGGTTTTCTCCCGTCCCCTTGAGCCTGCTCACGCTGCTGGCGACGTATCTCTGGGTGCAACTGGCCTTCGATCAGCCCACGGCGCTGGCGGCAACGGCACTCCAGGCAGTCTCGTTCTGGTCGCTGGCGGTGGGACGCCAGGCGCTGCGCTCCGGATTGCTGCCGGCGCTGTTCACGTTTGCGGTGGTCTTCTATTGGCGCAGTTGGGGCGAGACAAAGCCGAAGGGCGATGCAGAGGCAAGCAGCGAGCCATCTCTACCTCGCCCCTATAGCGTGGCGCTGTGCGCGCTGTTCATCGGCGCTACACTGTGGACGTACTTGCCAGCCCGCGTCACCTGGATTGTCTTCCCCGCCTTTCTGGCGTATCTGGCGCTCGCCCACCGGCAGGCCTTTCGACGCGCGTGGCCTCCCACGCTGGCCGCTGTGCTGATCGGGCTGCTCCTGGCCGCACCGCTCTTCGTCTACCTGCAGGCCCACCCGGAGGCAGAGCAAAGGTTGGCGATGCTGGACGAACCCCTACAAGCGCTGAAGAGCGGGGATTTCTCCGTGATCCTGGACAGGGCCTGGAGTTGCGTGACCGGCTTTTTCATTCCCGGGCGGGGCGACCGGTTTCTGGCCTACAACGTCCCCGGCCGCCCGACCTTCGACCCGCTGACGGGAGCGCTGTCCCTGGTCGGCGTGGCGCTATGCCTGGCACGTTGGCGACGACCGGCCTGCGCCTTTGCGCTGATCTGGCTCCTCGTCGGCATCTCCCCCTCGCTGATCACCGGCGCGACCGCCAGCTTCACCCGCGGCATCGCCGCGCTGCCGGTGGCCTTTCTCTTCCCGGCGCTGGCCGTTGTGGAGGGGGCACGGACAATTCCCGGCAGAGCCGGGAATTGTTTAGCAACTTCTGGCCTTGCCAGAAGTTGCCGTGGGCAATGGGTCACCTGGGCTATGGGAGCGGCGTTTGCTGTCGCCATCGTTGCCATCGGTGCTGCCTCCGCCCACGCCTACTTCGTCACCTGGGGTGAATCGCCGGAGGTGCGTGACGCTTACAAGCACACGCTCGTCGAGATAGCCGACTACCTCGATACCGCCCCGGCAATCGAGGGCGTAGGCATCTCTACCTATCTGCCCCACGCGCCCCACGACCCTTGCGTCTTCGACATGTGTCTGCAACGGGATGATTTATCGCTGCGCTGGTTCGACGGAGGGCGGGCCATCGTATTTCCGGCGGAGAAGAGCGGTTGGCTGGTCGTGCCCGCGCGGGTGCCCCTCGACCCGTATTTCGCCGACCTGCCCGGCCTCCGCGTGCGGGAGCGTGTGATGCTGCGCGAAGACGACCTGGACCCGTATTTCGACGTCTACGAGTGGGAGCCGCAGGCGGCCCTGGCCGCGCTACAGGCGCGCGTGCACGGAGAGCTGGCGAGCTTTGCCCCTTCGAGCGCGGGGCAGAATGGCGCGCTGCGCCTCCTGGGCTACGACCTGCGCACGCCACAGGTCGCGCCGGGCGGGACGATCGAGTTGGTCACGCTGTGGCGCGTGATCGACCCGGAGCCGCTGCGACCCCAGGACCTATCCAACGTGGAGGAAGACCTGGTGCTTTTCACCCACGCGCTGGATGAGGCGGGAAACATCGTCGGCCAGGAGGATCGGCTCGACGCGCCAGCGTGGGACTGGCAGATAGGGGACGTGATCGCACAGATCCACCGCCTCGCGTTGCCCGCCGATCTCTCCGAGAGATCGGTCACCCTGGAGGTCGGTGTGTATCGCCGCTCCGATGGAACCCGCCTGCCCGTCGTGGTGGGCGGCAGCGTCGCGGGAGATCGCGTGCTTCTGCAATCGTTGGAGATCGTGAGCGAATGACCGAGCCGTCAATCGCCAATCGTCGATCGCTGATCGCCACCGGGCTGTTCGTCGTCATCCTGCTGGTGGCGGCCTTCCTGCGCCTCTACCATATCGACACCATCCCGCCCGGCGTGACGCACGACGAGGCGGACACGGGCTACTTTATCGAGGCGGTCTACCGCACCGGCGCGCCTTCACCGGTCGAGACGCCCTACGGTTACGCCTACCAGCCGTTCACGATGTACGTTGGTGCGCTTTTCATGGCCCTGTTCGGCCCAAACGATCTGGCCGTGCGCATGCACACCGTGTCCCTCGGCATGGCGCTTCTGGTTTTCACGTACCTGTGGGCGCGTCGGTCGTTTGGCACAGCCGTGGGGTTGGGCAGCGCCGCCCTGGTGGCCGTTTCGTACTGGACTGTTTCGATGAGCCGCGTGGCCCTCAATATCTCCTCTGCCCCCCCGCTGGTCACCGGTGCAGTATACTTCCTGTGGCTTGCGATAGATCATGCTGAAGGAAAAAGGCGCTGGTGGGCCTGGGGACTGTTCGTCCTTCTGCTCGCTACGTCTTTCTACGCCTACGAGTCGGCGCTCGCGGCATCGGCTTCCTTTGGCCTGCTGCTCATCTACTTGGCGATTTTCCACCGCCCTCGCTTGCGCCGTCACGCCATCTGGTTCATCGGCGCGTTGCTACTCGTCGGACTCCTCACCGCCCCTCACCTGCTCGACCCTTCCTCATGGGGACGCACGAACATGCTGTCTGGACCAATAAAGGAGGCAGCGCAGGGTAACTTAAAGCCTCTACTGAGCAACGTTGCCAGCACGCTGGGTACGTTCAGCTTCAGCGGCGACAGCTTCCTCACTTACAATCTACCAGGGCGGCCCATCTTTGACCCTGTGACCAGCTTGTTCTTTTGCGGTGGCGTTGTGCTGTGCATCTGGCGCTGGCGCAAACCGGCCTATGCCTTCACGCTGATGTGGATGGCGATGGGGCTGGTGCCTTCGCTGATCACCGGCGAGTGGATCAGCTCGTCGCACAGCAACGCCGCCCAGTCACCGATCCTGGCCTTGCCGGCCCTGTGCGCCGTCGAGGTTGGGCGCTTCATCAGCAAGCGCATCGGCCAGGGCTGGAGCAGGGTCTTTGCCACGGCCTGCGTGGTGTGGCTGATCGTCATCGCGGCATTCACCAGCTACGATTACTTAATCCGGTGGGGGCAATCTCCGGACACCCGCGCGGCCTACTTCCAGAACGTGGTCGCTATCGCCGATTACTTGGCCGACACGGAATACAGCAGCGCAGTGATGCTTTCAACTCCGTTTCCCGATGTCCCCCTTGACCCCTTCATCGTCGATATGCGCATGCGCCGCGACGACCTGCATTTGCGCTGGTTCGACGCCCGCCGGGCGGTCGTGTTTCCTAATTCGACACGCAGCCTGTTCATCCTGCCGCCGAACACACCGCTCGATCCCTACTTTGCCGAACAACTCGATCTCCAACTGGTCGAGCGCGTTCACCAGCGCCCCGACGACATCGATCCCTACTTTGACGTGTTCGAGTGGAACCCCAGCAAAGCGCTTTCCCGCTTCTTGGAGATGCCGGGCAGGGCGGCGATCGTGAACGGAGAGTCATTCAACTTGCCCATAGACTTTGGCGCGGTGGAACTATTGGCCTACGCCCCACCCGCACCGGAGGTCAGTCCTGGCGAGACGGTCTCGCTGGCCACTCTCTGGCGCGTACGCGACCCGAACGGTCTCGGCCCCGTGCCCGAGACCGCCTATGGCCGCGCTGCGGCCCTCTTCGTGCACGTCCTCGACGCGGACGACACCATCGTCGGTCAAGAGGATCGGTTGGATGCACCAGCCTGGAACTGGCGCGCGGGGGACACGTTCGTGCAGTTGCACCGGGTCCAGATCCCCGCCGACACACCCCCCGGCCAGTACAGTGTGGCGGTAGGCATCTACAACCGGCACAGCAGAAAGCGCCTGCCCGTCGTTGCCGATGGTGTCGAGGTCAGCGACAGGGTATTCTTGGAGCCGGTGAGAGTCACGGGCAAATGACGAAATCGCTGATCGCCAATCGCCAATCGCAGATCGATCGCTGGCTAATCGTCGGTATACTCCTTCTCGCCTGGGGCCTGCGCCTGTGCTGCCTGGGCACCGTTCCTCCGGGCTGGCGCGACGACGAACTGATCGAGATATACGCTCTCTCCGGGCAAGTGCTGGCCGGACACCCGACATTCTACTTCACGGGGGCCTCCGGCCACGAGCCACTCTACCACACACTGCGTGCCGGCGCGATCGCGCTGTGGGGCATTAACCCTGTCACCGGGCATCTGATTCCCATCATCTCGGGCACCTTGGCCGTCGCGCTGACCTATCGGCTGTGCCGGAGACTTTTCGGGCGGACGGCGGCGCTCTTGGCGGCGGCTCTCATGACCTTTGGTTTCTGGCCGCTGATGTACAGCCGCTTCGGCGTGCGCCACGAGGTGCTCGTGCCGCTGGCGCTGGCTGTGTTCTGCCTGTTGTGGGCAGCGGATCGCCCTTCGCGCAAGTCCAGGATGCGGGTGGTGGAAAGCGGGGTATTCCTAGCCGCCGCGCTCTACACCTACACGGCCAGTCGCCTGATCCCCTTCGTGCTGCTGGCATTCGGTCTCTATCTGGCCGTTTTTCACCGGGAGCAGTTCCGGCGCTGGTGGCGGCCCCTCCTGGCGACCCTGCTCCTGGCGATGGTGTTGGCAATGCCGATGTGGATCGCCATTGCCCGCGGTCGCAGCGAGGCTGCCGCGCAAGGAGTGGGGGCCGACGCTCGCCTGGCCGAACTGGCCGTGCCACTGAACGAACTGCTGGCCGGCAACCCTCAACCGCTGCTGGAGAACGCCTGGACGACGCTGGGCATGTTCCACGCTACCGGTGACCCCGAATGGTTATACAACATCGCTGACCGCCCGGTTTTCAACCTTCTCGGTGGCGTGCTCCTGTGGGCAGGCGTCGGACTATGCCTATACCGCTGGCGGCAACCGCGTTACTTTCTCCTGCTCCTGTGGCTGGGCCTTGGGCTGTTTCCTACGTTCATCAGCATCCCGTCGGCCAGCCTGAGCCACTCTATACTCGCGCAACCTGTTGTCTACATTCTCCCGATCTTGCCGCTGGTCGAAGCTTGTCAATGGAGCAAATCGCAAATCGCAAATCGCAAATCCACCATTTGCTATTTGCTATTTGTCATTTTCCTCGCTAGCAACGCCGTGCGCGACCTCTACGACTATTTCGTCATCTGGCCACGTCAGGAGATGGTGCGCGTGCTGTACCGCGCCGATTACCGCGAGGCAGCCCGCTACCTGGACGCCCATCCCGAGGTCACCGACGTCGCAGTCTCTAGCACGCTGTTGGGCCCTTGGGATCGGTTGGCGTTGGAGGCAGACACCCAACAAGATGATCTCAGCGTGCGTCTCTTCGACCCAGGCCGGGCGTTGATCTGGACAGACGACACTCCCTCAGCCGTGATGCTCACGTCATGGCCCCCTTCAACCTGGCCGATCGATGGCTTCCTGGCAGGAAGCGAGAATCCGCCCCAAGCCGTCTCGCCTCACTTGACACTCTACACCCTGCCGCCAGTCTTCAGTCTCCAATCTCCGATCTCCAACCCACTAGCGCGCTTTGCCAATGGACTGGAGTTGGTCGAAGCGCAGTGGATAGACGAGACAGCGCTGCGGACTTTCTGGCTCGTCGCAGAGCCGCTCGATCTGCCGCCCATGCCCATCGTCGCCAACCCGCCCCCGCCGGGCGTATACTCCGGGCCACGGCTGAAGGTATTTGCCCATCTGCTGGCTGCTGATGGCACGCAAGTTGCCGGCGACGACGGGTTGTGGGTAGACCCGCTCACGCTCCGGCCCGGCGACCGGTTCGTCCAGTTTCACCGTTTCACGCTCCCGCCTGATGCACCCGCCGGGCCTTACACGGTGAGGCTGGGGCTGTATGATCCAAAGCCGGACAGTGGCAAGCGTTGGGATGTGCTAGGGGAAACCGGCCAGCCTATCGCCGATCACGTCCTCGTCCCGCCTGCTGAATAGGAATTATCCGGCGCAGTCCGTCCAGTTGAGCACGAAATCGCGGAACGCCTCATTCGACCCGCCACCCCGCTGCACGACGATCAGCCCCCAGTCACGGAAGACGACGCCGTAGCGGTCGATGTCGAGTTGCGAGAAATACTCGCGATACTGCTCGCAGACTATGAATCGCTGGTCGTACAGGTTGATAAAGACGATGTCGGGGTCGAGCGGTGGCTCGCGCTGGGCGGGGATGCCGACGATGTACAGCCTCTCCCGCTGCGCCAGGTGCGGGGCGTAGGCGTTGGTCGTGACCACAGAGGCATCAGGTGGAACGGTGGCGAGGGCTCGGTAGACGGCCTCGGTGTTGGGTAGATTTTCGAGTGGTGGCAGCAACTCTTGCCCCTCGGTGAAGGGATTGTCGATCGCTAACGCCATGACGGCCAGAGGGATGACGGCCAGCCCGATAGTGTAGGTGAGCCAGCGTTGCCCCAATCGTTCTTTCAACCTGTGCAGTCCGAACACCGTGGCGATAAAAACGAAGGGGACGATGGGCACGGTGTATTGGCAGTAAATCTTGGCCTGGCAGTGATGCTGGGCCAGAATGTTGATCGCCAGCCCTGGTGCGGCCAGCAGCAACTCGGGCAGGCCCAGCAGCGACAGGAAGCCGATGGGGAGCAGGAGTTGCAGCAGGTATAGCGCCCGGTTGGGCTCGGCCAGGGTTTGGCAGACGGTGCCGGGTCTGGTGATCAGTGTCAGCGCCATCTGGCCAGGGCTCCCGCCCAGCCAACCGTAGCGATCGAGGGTATCCGAGGGGCCCTGGCGCAAGGCGGGGATCAGCCAGAACATCGCAGCGCTCGACACGGCCAGCCCTACGCCAGCCCAAGCGAGGCCAAAGCGGACGCGCCGCCGTAGGAGCGCGTGCTCTTGCAGAGCGCGCTTTGCAGGAGCGCACTCCCGCAGAGCGGCGTACAGGCCGAAGGCAGCGACGCTGAACCCCAGGTTCTCCTTGCTCAGGAGGGGCACGAGCAGCCACAGCGAGGCGCTTCGCAGGTCTCCGCGGTCGAATGCCTCGAAGGCGGCGACAAAAGCAGGAATAGCCAGCGCCTCCGGGTGAAAGTCGAAGCGATCTATGAAGCCGATAGCCGGGTAAAGCAAGTAAGCTGCCGATACGGCCAGCGCCAGCCAAGGGCTGTTCAGGCGGCGCCGCGCAAGTAGGCACAGCGGTATGGCACCTGCGGCCAGGCCGACGACCTGCACCCACAGCAGCAGCTTGGGGGATGGAAAGAGGATGTACAGCGGGATCAGGGCCAGCATCACGGGTTGGAAATGGTCGGCAAAGGCATTCTCCACTTCAGGCGAGCTGGCAAAGAAGCGCCCGTGCAGCGTGTTCCAGATAACCTGCTCCTTGATGGCCAGGTCGAAGCCGGTGGAGTTGAAGCGGTCGTGGCGCTGTGTGGCGAGCCACCCATACGCTGCAATGTGGCTGAGGACGAGGAGAGCCAGGAGCGCTAAATGGAGCTTGCGTGATGGCGAGGGACGGCTCTCGGAGGTAGCTTGGCGCTGCTTGAGAAAGAATCCGACCGACACGGTGATGCCGACGAGGGCAAGCCAGACGCCGCCGATGGCGAGCAGGGCTCGCAGCTTGGGCAGTTGCCAGGGGAAGATGGACTCCACGTTGCCCTCTCGGGCCGGCGTTGCGCCCCAGAGCGCCAGCCCGCCGAGCGACAGAAGGGCGATCACTGCGGCAAGCCAGGGGAGCGCCTGTTGTTGTTTCAGCTTGGCGAACATCATTCGAGTTTCCGCAAATCGATTATACGATAGGAGGGGGTGATGTCAAATGGTTCGACAGTTAGCATCCCAGCGCAAGATGCAGAAGCGACCGTCTATGGTATAATGTGGTTCTGATCGAACAGGGTGCTCCTATGAAATCCTCGTCGGCCAAAGGTGACCTGCTGACTGCCCTGGCGCTTTCCATTGGCGGCGTGTTGACGCGCGTGCCGTACCTGGCACTGATTCCCCTGTTTGATGACGAGGTACTACAAACAATGTACGCGCTGCGCATTCAGCCTGGAGAGTTCCTGCCGCTGGTGGGCCAGGACCCATACACCGGCCCGCTGTTCGTATACATCATCGCGATCTGCCTGCGTGTATTCGGCTCCTCGCCAGTTGTACCGCGCATCGTGATCATGATCATGGGGGCGTTGACGGTGGGATTGACCTACCTGCTGGCGCGGGTGCTAGGACTGAGTCGCCCGTCGGCAGCACTGGCTGGCGCACTGATGATCGCCAATCCACACAATATCCTCGTCAGCAGCCACTACGCTGGTGCCACCTTCATGCTCCCTCTGTTCAGTACAGCGTTCCTGACAGCCCTCGTGCTCGCCATCCGGCGCGAGTCCGGACTCTGGCTGGTCGCAGCCGGCGTGCTGCTGGGCCTGGCTATGCAAGCGAATCCAGTCCTAGTGCTTATGCTACCTGGCGTAGCCGTGTGGTCCTTCATTCAGCGCAAGTCGGCCATCGGCCTGCGCACGCGGTGGCCGTACCTCACAGCGGCTGCGTCCATCCTGGCCTATGCGCCAGTGATCGTCTACAACGTTCAAACTGGTTTGGCAGGCATAAGGGAAGTGATCGCCGTCAGGCCGTATGCGTGGCAGCTTCATCTGTCGCCACTGGCCTTCATCCAGAACCTGCAGTGCTTGGGTCTGCAACTATGCCGCCAGGTGGGCGGTGTCCTGGAAGGCTCGGAAAATCTCGCCACCCTGATGGGTCTGCCGATTCTGTCCGGCGCATGGGCCATCGCTGGACTACTCTACGCTACGAGACGTCGCCTCAGTCTACTGCCGCTGGCTGTCGCCTCCCACATGCTCATCATGCCGTGGCTGAGCGGGAACTATGGGATGATCTGGGAGACCCGCTACACTAATCACCTGACGCCCCTGGTCTTTGTGGCGATGAGCGCGCTGGCAGCCCGCGTATGGTCGCGCGTGAGCGCCTCAGTACGCGGTCCTCGCATTGCCAGAGCGGCGAAGTGGCCCGTGGGTGTATTGCTCGTGGCACTCGGCTTGTGGCCCCTCACCTCGATCTTCCAGTACTACGAACGTGAAACCGCTGCCGGCAGGACCAACACGCACTATTTCGCCTTCTGGGATGAGTTCACAGAACGATGGCAGGGAGAGAGAGTCTTCCTCAGCGAGTCGGTCAATGGATTCATCTTGGCAGGTGATCTGAACGCACCCGAGTACTTCGGCTTCAACGCAACCCGCTACTTCCTCGCGACCAACAACATGCCCTACGATTTCATGCCTATTGACCAAATCATGAGGACATTAGCGGCTGGGCGCGTCATTCTGATCCTGACGAACGGCGAACTGCCCCGCGTCGAGCTACAAACCGAGTTGGTAGCCTGGAACTCGCCAGACGTGATGGAGGCCTGTTACAGGCTGGGCTATGGTGCATACGTTATCGAAGAGGCCCAGCAGGTGCACGGGCTTCCCTTCGTGTATATGGACGAGACGGACGTCGAGCCCGTTGCCCACCCCGTGGAGGTCGACTTCTCGGACCAACTCGCCATACTGGGATACGAATTGGCATCGGGTCGGGTGACCCCCGGCGAGCAACTTATCGTCAGCGTGTATTGGCGAGCGATAGACGCCATGCCTGAGACCTACACTGGCTTCCTGCACTTGACCGGTCCAGATGGGCAACTCGTAACGCAGGACGATCACGAGTTGGGACGGGGGGTGTTTTGCACGCAACTCTGGCAGCCGGGCGAGGTGGTTCGCGAAGAATACGTCTTGGCCGTGCCGGGCGATGCGGCGGCGGGGAGGTACACGCTGCGAGTGGGGGTATACAGCTTCCCCTCGCTGGAACGCCTGGCCGTGTCCTCGGCCGATGTGTCGGTGCAAGACGACCTGGCCACGCTGGGCACGGTCGATCTCGCGCTGCGAGTTGGGCCGGGCGAATGAGTGTGAGAGGGCGAGGGTGATGAGCAAACGACGCGATCTCACGGTTTGGGTGGCGGTCTTCTTCTTCCTGCTCTGGGCGCTGCTCACCCACTCCCACGTCAACTCTTGGAACGACGCCTCCCGTCTGGCAGCCGTCGAGGCCCTGGTACACCAGGGTACGTGGGCCATTGACAATACGGTCTTCGGTGAGCGCACCGGTGACCGCATCTTCTGGAACGGCCATTTCTACCCTGACAAGCCTCCCGTCCTTTCGTTCCTGGCAGCCGGGGTGTACGCCGTCCTGCACAAGGTCCTTCACGTTTCGTTCGACTTCGCCGGCTGGTGCGACCCAGTGAGCAGCCCGTGTTACTGTTTCGCCCTGCTGTGCCGCCAGTCGCCCGACTGGGCCTACTACCTGCTCACCCTGACGCTGACAGGATTCCCCTCGGCGCTGATGCTGGCGCTGTTCTACCGCAGTACCACGCTCCTCGACCTTCCCAACCCGGCGGCGCTGCTGGCAACGGGCGCGTTGGGCTTGGGCACATTGGTCTTTCCACACAGCCTGACCTTCAATAACCACCTGCTGACGGCGGCTAGCCTGCTGCTTGGGTTCTACGCCCTGCTGCGCGCCCGCACTGGCGATTCGCCCGCGCGCTGGCTTGCTCTCGCTGGGGTTGCGACGGCGCTGGCGTTCACCTTCGACCTGCTCGTTGCGCCGTTCCTGGCCCTATTCCTGGGCGTTGCTGTGCTGTGTCACCGCCTCCGGGCCTGGCCGTTCCTGCTGGGCAGCCTCATCCCACTGGCCCTGCTGGCCACCCTCGACTGGTGGATCATGGGCGACCCGTTGCCGCCCTCGATGCATCCCGCCGGATTCAACTACCCCGGCTCCGTTTTCCCGCCCACGCTCACCGGCAACACTCTGCCAGCCGACGTGCTCGATCATGGACTACAGATGCTGTTCGGCGACCAGGGGCTATTCAGTCTCACCCCGGTGATGCTGTGGCCAGTCTTCGGGCTGTGGCCGTTGTTCCGCGAGCGTCACCACCGGCTGTGGGGCGAGCTGGTCGCCGTGGCGCTGGGCATCATTGTGACGCTGTCCTGCCTGATCTTGTTCACGCCAGGGTCCGGCGGAGTCGCCTACGGCACGCGCTGGCTGTTGGACTTTACCCCATTGTTGTTTTTCTTCGCCGCCTGGCCCACGCTCTACCGTCCCTGGCCGCGCCGGCTGCTCTTCGCCGTGCTGGTCGTCATTTCCGTCTTCTCGGCCTGGCAGGGCGCTCTCAACCCGTGGGGATGGTCGCCCACGCCACTCGGTTTCGTTGAATACGTCACTTCTCCCATCGGGCATTACCTGGAACGTCTGCCGGATGACACCGTCACGTACACGACGATCGACACACCCCACTATTTGCCTGTTTGCCCGATGCACGTCTGGCACACCAGCCTGCGCAAATTCGAACCGACCGTGGGCGCGTTACCGGCCGGCATCCCGGCCCGCCCGGCCATCTACGTGTTGAACGCAGACGACCGGGCCACCGCCGACTGGCTGACGACGATCTTTCCACAGGGCCAATGGGATCTGAGCACCCGAGAGATTGTCGTCTACCGCGTTCCCGCCGACGTCGAGCGCGTGCGCCCGGCCCAACCGCTGCGGGCCGAGTTCGGCGGGCGCATCCGGTTGCTCGGCTGCGACCTGTCACCGACCTCACTTCGCTCCGGTGACACGGTGACTATGCAGCTCTACTGGCAAGCCACAGCCAAGATGTACCGGCCGTACACCGCATTCGTACATCTACTTGGCCCGACCAACCCGGCCACGAACGGCCCATTGTGGGCGCAGGATGACCACCAGCCTGGCCACATCGTCTACATGACCGAGCGCTGGCTCCCCGGCGAGATCGTGCTGGACCGATTCCAGTTCACCGTTTCTGACGACACGCCGCCTGGGGAGTATACAGTGACGACCGGCTTCTACGATCCGGTGACCCTGCAGCGGTTGGACCGGAGCGATGCTCAGGGTGACACGGCGACGTTGTATCAAATTACCGTTTCCTCTCAATGATTCGGAGAAAGTAGCAGGTCGGGCTCCCACGCCCGACCGTCCGGCGGCATGGGGGCCGCCTCCGCTGTTACGCTCCCCACTTTTCGAGAAGATACAAATCACCGTCGTTCCGTAGAGATTGCGCGGTGTGTGGTTTTTTGGCAATGCAACGTCTGTCCATGTTGGTGCTTGATGGGTCGCTGAGTGATGGTCGTTTGTGCCTGACCGGAGACAGGGAAGCCGCAGAGGGTAGATGGCGTTAAGTTCGGCTGAATGCCAGATCATGTCATTCTGTAATGGTTGACAGTGTTTGCAGCAGGTGGTACAATCCCGCTGCTCCCCCAAAGGCAGTGAAAGAGGTGTTAAAGTGGAAACTTGCGAGAAAACCCATACAAATCCCACAGTGCTAACGGTGGTGGCAAGTGTCTTGGCACTGATGCTTTTAGCAGTCTTGTCGCTGACGCTCCAAGCGCGTGCCGAGCCGACGGCAGACCCGACGGTGGATAAGCAGGTCAATATAAGCCAGGCAGCGCCTGGCGAAACGTTGACTTACACTATCTTTGTGGAAAACACCACACTCGATACTATCGATGCCCAGATAACGGATACGCTTCCGCCTGAGGTGGACTATATGTCCGACAGCCTGGTTTCGATTGGGGCAGGTGCTGCTGGCTACGCGGACGGTGTGATAACCTGGACATGTGATTCGTTTGCCTGGGGTACAAAAGCTCTTATCACTTTCACTGTTCAGATATCTCCTGATCTCGGCTCTGCCACAGTCGTCAACACTGCCGAGTTCACCGGCTCCGGCAAGCTGATTACCTCGACGGTTTCGACGGTGGTTTCTCCTGGGCAATTGGAAGTCCTGAAGACGGTCAACCCTTCCTCGGTTCGCCCTGACGAACAGGTGGCTTACGCCATTTACATAAACAACACTGGCTACGGCGCTGTTGATCCGTTTTCGGTTACTGATAGCCTACCGCCAGAGGTCAGCTATGCTGGTAGCTTGAATGCCGACGGTGGGACAGATGTGAGTTGTGGTGAGGCAGGGGACACCATCACGTGTACCGGCCGCTTGGATTACGCGGCAGGGGTCACTATTACCTTCACTGCTGACGTCAGCTCCACGTTGAGCGAAGGCACGGTCTTTACCAACACGGTCAACGTCGCAGGTGTGGGACTTCCGGTATCGGATTCCGTGGCGGCGTCGGTGAGAACGGATATGGAGTACTTTCTGCCCATCGTGTTCAATAACTATCCTCCCATTCTCACGCTGACCGTCTTGGCTCCCGTCAACGGTGTTTACACTGCTTCCTGGATGTACGTTTCACCGCCCGTGGAGTATGTGCTTCAGGAGGCTACGTCCTCCAATTTTGGGTGTGGTCTACAAACCTATACAACGACAGAACCTTACAAGGTCTTTGACAAAGGCTCGGCGCCTCAGACATGGTACTATCGCGTGCGCGCCGATGGTCCTTGGGGGCAAGGACCTGCCTGGAGCAACATCGCGTCGTCCTCCAATGGCTATTACGATGACTTTTCCTGCTCGGCGAGTGGATGGCCGGCTGATCAGGGGTTGGTATACACCGATGGGTATGGAGGCCATTACTGGAAACGGGGCTACACCGGAGGTCAGTACCGCATCTATGTGGACTCAGGTGGCCCGTTCATGTGGTTCATCCAGCCGGATGCGCTGGCGCCCTATCAGCCCCCTAATAAGTACTGTGTAGAAGCTTCCGTCAGATACGAGGCCAGTGGGTGGTGGGATAACGCGGCGCTGATCATTGGCGCAAACGAGGCGAATACACAGCTCTATATGTTGGGCATGTCTTTTGACAATAGCTGGGGGTTGCGCTACAAGTCCAACTATGTATTCCCCAAGACCAATGCCTTCTCCGGTGCCCAAAATTTCGCCGGAAGTTCTGGCCCGGATCCGGACCTCAATCTCAACAACTGGAGCAGGCTGCAGGTCAGCGTAGATGGGAATAAGGTCACGTCAATGTACATCAATGGCAAGTCCAAGCTCTCTGGGTCGGTGACGATGCCTGGCCTGAGCAATATGACAAGAGTCGGCTTTCTGGCCGGCGTCTACGAGATAACGCCTATGGACTTTCGCGTTAACTATTTCAAGGTCACACCCAATGTGGAGTGCACACCGTAAGCATTGATCGGTCTCGTTCCTGCGCTCTTGTGATGCCTAGCTCTGAAGAGAACTCTGAGGGGGCCTATGATAAAGGGCAAGAGGCAACTGCCCGCGCCGGTCATAGGCCCTCATTTCCTGTTCGCAGCCCTTGGCGAGCACTGGCATTGGTTTCGGCGTTGCTCTTCCTGCTGACTTTGCAGGCACTGGGAAGCGTCGCTACCCACTCGGCTACCTTCGATGAACTGTACCAATTAAGCGCTGGTTACACCTATTTGCGCACCGGCGACGCGCGCCTCAGTAACCATCATCCGCCGCTGATCGACGTTTGGGTGGCGATCCCGCTGCTGATGTTCGACCTGCACCTGCCGCTCGACAGCGCCGCATGGCAGCAGGCAGAGCGCGGCTCCTTCGGCGACGTTTTCGTTTGGCAGGCCAATGCGGACCAGGCCCTGCGCCTGCTCGGGGTGGCGCGGCTGCCCAACGTCGCGCTGGCGCTGCTGCTCGGCGCGGCGCTCTTCCGTTGGACGAGCAAGCTTTCGGGACGGGCCGCTGGATTTCTGGCCCTGGCTCTGTACGTGTTTGACCCCGGCATCGTCGCCAACGCCGGTCTGAGTACCAACGATCTCGGCGTGGCCGCGATGCTTTTCTTCGCCACGTGGGCTTGGTGGGAATGGCTGGAGCGCCCCTCAATCCCTCGCCTGATTCTCGCTGGTGTGATGGTCGGCTTCGCCTGCACCAGCAAGTACAGCGGCCTCGTCATCGGCCCCATCGTGCTGCTCCTCACCCTGGCCCACCGCCCGGCCGACGGCTGGCGCAAGGCCATCCGGCTCCGGGCTGGCGGGCTGGCGGGTGTGGCCGCCGTCTGCGTGTTGACTATCTGGGCCGTCTACGGGTTCTCCACAGAAGATGGCCTACCAGCACCGTCTTTCTGGAAGGGCATCTTTTTCCAGAGCGACCGCATCGCTTACGGCCAGCCGGTGTACGCGCTGGGCCAGGTGTGGCCCAACGGCGTGTGGTTCTACTATCCGCTGGCGTTCCTTCTCAAGACGCCACTACCCACATTGATTCTGACTGCTGCGGCAGTGATCGTTGTGATCAAGAAGCGCGCCTTCCGGGTAGCGCTCCCCCTCGCGCTCCCGATAGTCGTGTTCAGCGCCGCGACGCTGGCCAGCGCGCTCCAGCTTGGACACCGATACCTGCTGCCGATCCTGCCGTTCATGTTCGGACTGGCAGGGCAGGTCGCAACGATCACTCGCTGGCCACCGCACCGCCGCCGAGACATCGTCCCGGCGTCCATCGTGGGACTGCTGCTCATCTGGCTGGTGATCGATGCGGCGACGATCTACCCCCACCATCTTTCGTTCTTCAACGAACTCGCCGGCGGCCCCGAAAACGGTGACCGCTACCTCGTGGACTCTAACCTCGACTGGGGACAGGATCTACCGGCGCTGAAAGCGCTCATGGAGAAACGCGGCCTGCCCTTCGTTCACCTGGGCTACTTTGGCACGGCTGTCCCAGGTGCATACGGGATTCATTACTGGCCGGCCCCGGGCTTCCTCCGCTTCGTGGGGGATGCCGAATCGATGGCCTTCAATCCGTACACGCCCGATCCGGGCTGGTACGCCATCAGCCGCACCAGTCTGCGGCAGGGGTTGGTGCTCACGCACCCCGATTTGTACGCCTACTTCCACTCGCTCACTCCCGAGGATCGGGCGGGCTACTCCATTGACCTGTATCACGTAGAGTACGCACCATCCACCCCCGTCGTCCGGGCGCTGGTGCAGGGTTCGCGCGTCGCCGACGTGGAGTCGGAGCAACTGGGATGGCAGGAGGGGCAGCGTTTGATCGCCAAGTGGGTGCCGGACGGCGATTCCTTCGTCTTTGCCATGAACGGCCCGGCGCGCTACCTCGTGCCCGATCCGCTGCCCTACGTGCCGGACCTGCGGGATGCGGTGCTGCAACACGCGCAGCGCGACGAGCAGGGGGCGCTGGAGTTCGACGCACGGGACGCGGTTGCGCTCATGCTGGAACAGTGGTCGGCTGAATCCGAGGTCTGGACGCCGGAGGGAAAGCCACTGGAAGCGCCGGTATCGTTCGACGGGCGCATTGAGCTGCTCGGTTATCGGCTGGAGCGGGACAGCGTATCTCCCGGCGGGGAGGTGTCGCTCACCCTGGCGTGGCAGATCGACGGCGAGCTGAGGCCGCCCATCGCGAGCTTTGTGCACCTGATCGACGCAGAGGGGCAGCCTATCGCGCAGCGCGATGGATGGGGATCGGCCATAAGTGGGCTGGAAGTGGGCGATGTGATCGTGCAGCACGTGCGGGTTCCCATCCCGCCCGACGCCGCTCCTGGTCGGTACCGCCTCCAATTGGGCATTTACTCGCGCGATACGATGGCGCGCTGGCCAGTGCAAACACCGGACGGGGCAGCGATTGACCGCATCTGGCTGCCGGAGGTCGAGATACGTTGAGCGACGAAAAGCACCCTATCTCGAAGCTCGAACTCGTTTTGTTGTGCGCCATCGTGCTCCTCGCCGCCTGGCTGCGCTTCACCCACCTCGACCAGGCCGAGTTCCTATGGGATCAGTCCGAGATCTCCAAATGGGGGTTGAGGATGGCGCAGGAGCGCAGGATCATGTGGATGGGGCCGATCTCCTCCACTGGGGTGGGCACGTTCCCCTTCGCCATCTGGCTGTACGCCATTCCATACGCCATCTCCCCCAGTCCCGTGTTCGCCACCGGCTTTGTCGCTCTGCTCAACCTGCTCGCCGTGGTCGGCTGCTACTTTCTGACGCGGCGCTGGTTCGGCAGCACAGCGGCTCTGGTGGCAACGCTTTTGTACACCGTCGCGCCGTGGGCCGTGATCTACTCGCGCAAGATCTGGCACACGGTGCTGATGCCGCCGCTGGTGATGCTGTACGTCACGACTGGGTGGCTGGCGTTCGTGCGCGGGCGGCGCTGGGCGCTGATAGCCCACGCCCTGGCGCTGGCCGCACTGGTGCAGACCCACCTGACGTCCCTCCCCTTCATCCTGCTGACCATCCTGTGGGGCATCGTCTTCTTCAAACGCATCGACTGGCGGCTCGTGCCGGTGTGCGTGCTGGTAGCCGCGCTGACCTTCGTCCCCTACCTGATCACCGACGCCGGCAAAGACTGGCGCAACGTCCAGCGCTACGTCGTGTTAGCTCAAGAACCGTCAAGCATCAGACCTGATGCTGCCTACACTACCTGGGTCATCACCACCGGCTACGACCTGCACCACCTGACCGGACTGGACCTCTACCAGGAGTTCCTGGTCGCCACGCCCAACGCCCGCTGGCTCTTTGCCCTCCTGGGAGGTGGGGCCATTCTCGGCGTCGTCCTGGCGCTGTGGCGGGCCATCCGCTGTGCACGCACCGGCCTGGACGGCGAGACGGCCGCCGCGCTGATGGCGGCCACCTGGCTGGTGATGCCGGCCCTGTTCCTGACGCGCTATAGCGAGAGCAGGCCAGTCGCGCCTCACTACTTTACCACGACCCTTCCGGCGCAGTTCATCCTCGTCGGCTGGGTCGTCGCCCAGGCCGGCCGGCTGAAAGGCCATCTGGCGCGCATCCTCCAGGCGGTCCTGGTTGTGCTGATCGCGGCGCTCGTCGTCGCGCAGACCCACGAGTTCGTCTCCATCCTGCGCTTTGTCATGACGCGCGAGACGGCGTTCGGCGGGTACGGCACGCCGGTGACCTACGAGATGCGGGCGGTCGAGACGGCCAAAAGGTTGGGAGAAGAGATCGGCAGCGAGGAGGTGATCCTGCTTGCGCTGGGGGACGAGCCGCGCATGTACGAGATGCCCAACGCCGCCGACGTGCTGCTGTATGGCTATCCCCACAGGCCGGTGGACGTGCGGACGGCGCTCGTATTCCCGGCCCACCCCGCCGTCTACTGGGTGGCCTACGAACCCGCGTTTGGCGAGGCATCGCCTGGGGAAGAACTGCTCGCTACCTTCACGCCGGCGGTAGCCGCCGCGCGCATCCCGCTGCGCGAAGGCATCCGCTCCTACCGCTTCTACCGCTGGCCGGGCGGCGAGCCGGATATCCCCTGCATGCGGCCGCTGGACGGTGGGCCGCGCACCTGGGCCAACGGCGCGCAGCTCCTCGGTACTTGCCTCGAAGGAAACTTGAAGCCCGGCGGCGCGATCCGCTGGACGCTGATCTGGCGGCCCACCGAGACCCCCACCGAGGACGTCTACTACCACTGGTTCAACCACCTGCTCGACGCGCAGGGCGAGCTGCGCGGGCAGCAGGACGGGCCGAGCCTGCGCCCCGTCTACTGGCGTGCCAGCGATACGATCCTCAACTGGTTCGAGATGCAGGTCCCGCCCGACGCCCCGCCGGGCGCGCTCACGATGCGCGTCGGCATGTACACCCTCCAGCCCGGAAGCGGGGACTTTCTCGGCAACGTCCCGCTGCTGGGCGCCGACGCGGCGACGGTGGGGCTGGAGATCGCGCTGCCGGCGGAGTAGACAGATCGGCTTGGTTCTGTTAAACTACACGTTGGGCAGCAGCACTAACAGAAGGGGCACACAATGGCATGGGACGATGAACTTCGTGGAAGACAGCTTGAGGCTGCCGGACATACAGGAATGCATGCGCGACTCCTAGCGGGGCCAGGTACGGGGAAGACTCTGACTCTTACCCGACGTGTAGCAAAGTTGGTGACTGAGGATGGGGTCCCGCCGGATTCGATCCTTGCAGTTGCCTTCACCAGAGTAAATGCCTACGATCTCCGCAGAAGCGTCGCCGACGAGCTATCACAACACAGTCTGTCCACACCTCGAGTCAGCACGCTGCATTCCTTTGCTCTTCGGCAACTCCTCCGGAACTCTAGGCTGATAACCTCCCTGCCGCAGCCTTTGAGAATAGCTGATGACTTCGAGGAGAAGTTCATCATCCGGGCCGATATTGCTCAGATGTTGAGCCTTCGTGACAGGGAAATCCGAGAGAAATTCGCGGAATTATCAAGTGATTGGCAGAGTCTGGCAGTGGAAAACTCAGGCTATCAGCCCGCTGATCCCAACTTCATGGGCGCTTGGAGTCAGCATCGGGAGATCTACGGATATACTCTCCGTTCTGAACTTGTCTGGCAGCTCAAGCATGCTGTGGAGGAGAACCCCGATGAGTTCGACCTGGAAGGCGACATTCAGCATCTACTCGTTGACGAGTATCAAGACCTCAACAAATGCGATTTGGCAATCGTCCGAATCCTAGCAGACCTTGGTGCAGAAGTGTTCTGCGCTGGTGACGATGACCAAAGCATATATGGCTTTCGTCGTGCCCATCCGGCAGGAATTCGCCGCTTCCTGGATGAGTATCATCCCTCTGTCTCACTGGAACTCGATACATGCTGGCGATGCGATCGATCCATAGTTGCAGTAGGTCAGTACGTTGCCAACTTGGACCACAACCGAATTGAGAAACCGCTGAATCCTTGCGCGGGCGCCGGCGACGGCGAGGTACATCTGCTTCGCTTTGGCGATCAGCATGAGGAAGCAAGAGGAGTTGCATCTATCTGCAGATATCTTATCGATGTTGAGCAATACGATCCTGACGATATTCTGATATTGCTTCGAAGCGATCACCAAGAAAGATACTCATCGGTTCTCAAGGCAGCGCTATGTAGTAGGGGTATGGACGTCAACGTTCGGTCAGAGAGGGGCGGCCCGATGGACGAAGCACCGGGCCGCTACGTGCTGAGTCTCATGCGGCTTGCACTCAACCCTCATGATGATCTAGCGTGGCGTACCTTGCTCCAATCCGTTGGCAGGAAGAATCAGATCGGATCCAAGACAATAGCGGCGATCTATGATTATGCTGTCAAGAGTGGACTACGATTCCATCAGGCGCTCCGATGCATTGAGGATGACCCGGAGACTATACCCCGTGGCAGACTCGCACAGCGGGAGGTTTCTGCGATTCGCGAACTCAGAGATATGCTTGCTGACTTGAGCCCTTCCGAGCCTCTTGATCTCGAGGATGATGTTGAACGCGCTAGAATACGGGGAGAGCTCTTCGGGCGGCTGTCTGACCTTGCAGGGATCGTGATCCCTTCTCAAGAGGATCGACGCTCAGTCCTCATCCATATTGAACGAGTGGCAGAGCGCTTCAACGCTGCTACGCTCGATCAACTAGTACAAGCCCTTACAAGCCCCGAAGACACTCTTGACCAAGAGTTGGAGTCGGAAAAGATCAACATCTTGACGATGCACAGGGCTAAAGGGCTTTCTGCAAAAGCTGTCATCATTGTCGCTGCCGAGGAGCAACTCATTCCGGGTGATGCCAGAGGAGAGGCTCTTGATGACGAGAGACGATTGCTCTACGTGTCTCTCACAAGAGCCAAGCACCAACTGTATATCACATACTGCAACAGGCGAATAGCGCGGCAGAGACACAGTGGAAGTGCCCCAGGCAACCCTAGGCGAACCCTCACGCCCTTCTTGCGAGGAGCAGTGAATGTTGAATCCGGGGCGCGCTATTGTCGAACTTTGGGAACATGGAATTAGGTCTTACTTGCTGGTTATGTTGCATGATTGGCCGCACCTGATTGCTCTATTGCGCGCCTAACTCAGCCAGGAAAGTACTTTGCAAAGCAAGGTAGCGAGTGAGCTATTCCATCATGGATGAAATTGGGAGACAGAGACACAGAATAGACACCCTCTGGCGCAGCGCCTGGCCGGTTGCGGCCCTGGGATTGCTATGCCTGGCCTTCTTTTGGGACGTGCTGTGGCTGCCCTCCAGCCGCATCGTCGCCGGGAACGATCTGACCCATATGTTCTACCACTGGCTCAGCTTCGCCCGTTCCTCGATCCACCAGGGCCGCCTGCCGCTGTGGAACCCCTACCTCTCCTCGGGGTTGCCCTTCGTCGCCAACCCCCAGCCAGCGCTTTTCTACCCCCCCACGTGGCTGGCGCTGCTGCTGCCCGTCCCCAAGGCGCTGGGGCTGATCGTCGTCCTGCACCTGTGGCTGGCGGGGACGGGGATGTATGCATGGCTGCGCGCGGAGGGCGCGTCGAAGGCCGGGGCGCTCGTCGGCGGGACCGTCATTGCCTTCAGCGGCTATTTTTTCGTGCGCGTGCAGGCGGGCCACCTGGGCGTCATCACCACCGGGACGTGGCTGCCCTTCGTGCTGTGGGCCTACGGGCGCGCCACGGCGCGCCGGTCGTGGGGTCTGGCTGTGCTGGGGGGACTACCGGTCGGGCTCTCGATCCTGGCGGGCCACACCGCCTCGTTCCTCTACGTGGCGCTGGGGCTGGCCGCCTACGCCGCTTTCCGCGCCTGGGAAGGTTGGCGGGAGGAGCGGACGGTGCGAGCGGCGGCGCTCCCGCTGGCACAGACGAGCGCGATGCTCCTCGTCGGGCTGGCGCTAGCAGCGGTGCAGGTTCTGCCGACGGTCGAGTTGGTCGCCCACTCGGTGCGGCAGGGGGGCAGCTACGATTTCGCCGCCCGCTTCTCCTGGCCGCCGGGCTACCTGCTCACCCTCCTGGTGCCCAACTTTTTCGGCGAGCCGCTGCGCACCGGCTATTGGGGCGATGGCATCTACGACGAGTTCATCCTCTACGTCGGCGTCCTGCCGCTGCTGCTGGCGCTGCTGGGCCTCAGGCTGTGCCATCGATTGAAGCCGTTCCTGTTCGCCCTCGGCCTGGGCGCGCTGCTGCTGGCCTTTGGGGAGTACGGCGCGCTCCATCCCCTGTTCTATCGCTTCGTGCCGCTGTTCCAGTCGGTGCGGGCCCCGGCCAGGGCCGGGTTCCTCTTCACATTGGCCGCCGCCGCGCTGGCCGGGCTGATGGTGACGGCGCTTCAATCCCTCACCCCCCCCCTCGTCCCCCCCACCGGGGGGGATAGAGCAGGGGAAGGACCCATCCGGGGGGACAGAGGGGGATGCCTCCCCCCCAATGGGGGGGATAGAGGGGGGGAGGAACGACGACGGCTGCTTAGGCCACTCAAGCGCTCCATCTTTCTGACCGTGGCGGGGATCGCGGCGATAGTGGTCGTGGCCGGATTCGCGGCCTTTGCCTGGGGGCGCGAGTCGAACCCGGCGGCGGGGCGGCTATACCACCTGGCCAATCAGACGGCGACGTTCTTGCTGTTCTTCCTCCTATCGACCGGCCTGCTGCGCGCCTGGCGCAACGGCGCGCTCTCCCGCCGCGCGTTGTGGCTGCTGGCGCTGGGCCTGGTCGTGCTCGACCTGTGGACTTTCGGCGGCGGGGCGGTGCAGCCGGTGGACGTGCAGGAGAGCGCGTACTGGCGCATCATCTCCCAGGCCGTGGAGGACCCCCAGGCCGCGCGCGTGCTCCCCTGGGGGCTGAATGATTTCGAGCACAACGGCGGCATGGAGTTCGGGCTGCGCAGTGTCTTTGGATACGACCCGCTGGTCCTCCAGCGATATGAAGAGTTCATCACCTCCCGGCCCGATCCGCGCGCACGGACCTACGACCTGCTCAACGCCGGCTACCTGGTGACGACGGCCCCGCAGGAATTCGAGGGATCCGACGCGCCCCGCCTGGCGCTGGAGGAATCGGGCGTGTGGGTCTACGAGCGACCCGGCGTGCTGCCCCGCGCGTGGGTCGTGCCGCAGGTCGCGGTGCTGGACGACGAGAGCACCCTCGCCCGCATCCACGAGCCTGATTTCGACCCGCGCGCGGTGGCGCTGGTGGAGTCGCCGCTATCGTGCACGGGCGACGGGAGCGGTGAGGTGGAAGGCGTGCGCGACGAAGGAAACCGGATCGAGGCGCAGGTATCGGGCGGCGGCGGGCTGCTCGTCCTCAGCGAGGTGGCCTATCCCGGCTGGCGGGCCGAGGTGGATGGCGAGCCCGCGCCGCTGGTGCGCGCCGACTATGTCCTGCGCGCCGTCTGCGTCCCGTCGGGCGAGCACCGGGTCGTGCTGGCCTACGACCCGCCGCTGCCCAAGATCGGCCTGGCGATCACCGGCTTGACGTTGCTGCTGCTCGTCGGTGCCGTTGCCCGGCGACTACTGCGGCGGAGGTAGGCATGCCGTGAGAGCACTCCTCCGCCGTCGTTCATTGTCCCATTGCTCATTGTTCATTATCCTCGCCGCCTACCTGGCGCTGGCCCTCGCCTATACTCTCTCCTCCCCCATCTACGAGCCCACCGACGAGATACGCCATTTCCGCTACGTGCGCCACCTCATCGTCTACCGCGAGCTGCCGGTGCAGTCCGCCGAAGGGCCGCGCGCGCAGAGCCACCACCCGCCGCTCTACTATGCCCTTGGCGCGCTCGCCAGTTGGTGGGTGCACGTCGAGCAGGACGTCTACTACGACCCGCCCACCAATCCTCACTGGGATAGCCGCTACTGGGAGGTCAGCGACGACAACAAGAACCAGTATCTGCACGGCGCGGACGAGCAATTCCCGTTCCACGGCGTCACTCTGGCTGTCTACGTCGTGCGTTGGATGACGGTGCTCATCGGCGCGGGCGTCGTCTGCGTGACGTATGGCATCGGGCGCGAGATCGCACCCGGCCGGCCTGGGCTGGCGGCCGGCGCGGCGGCGCTGGTCGGTTTCAACCCGCAGTTCATCTACCTGAGCGGCGCGATCAACAACGACATCCTGGCCGCTCTCTGCGGCGGGGCGGTGCTGTGGGCGTGCGTGCGGTTGGTGCGTCACGGCCCAAGCTGGCGCATCGACGTCGTGCTGGGCGTCCTCTACGGCCTGGCGCTCCTGACCAAGTTCAACCTGGTGGCGCTGTCGGCCCTCATCGAGCTGGCTTACGCGCTGGCCATGTGGCGGACGCGCGACGGTTCGACTGCGCTCACCGGCGGTTGGCGCGCCTTTCTGCGAGGCAACCTGATCGTCGGCGGGCTGGCGGTCGCTATCGCCGGGTGGTGGTTTGCGCGCAACTATGCGCTCTATGGCGACCTCACGGGCATGAGCAAGGTCAACGATCTGTGGTTGGGGCGGTCATTTTCCGAGGGGTTGTGGGCCATTCCCCAGAGTCTGCCCTACCTCTGGAGCAGCCTGTGGGGGCGCTTCGGCTACGGACAACTCCCCCTGCCGGAGGTCGTTTACCAGGCGCTGTTCTGGTTCTGCGTCATCGCCCTGACCGGCCACCTGATCCCCCGCCGGGGTAGCCCGCCCGCTGCCCTCCTGATCCCCCTGATCGCCAGCGTCCTCCTCTTTGTCGGCGTCGTCTTCTATTACATCGCGATCCAACCCGCCGGGCCGATGGGGCGCTTTCTTTTCCCGTGCCTGCCCGCGTTCGCCGTGCTGGTCTCGCTAGGGCTGAGCCGGCTCTTCCCCCGCCGTTGGGGTTGGGTGGCGGGAGCGGTTGTGGCGATTGGGATGGCGGCGTTGGCCGTCTACGCGCTGGTCGGTGTGCTGACCCCAGGCTTTGGTCGCCCTCGCCCGCTGACCGCGTCGGAGATCGCGACCATACCCAACCGCGTGAACGCCGACCTCGACGATACGGCCCGCCTGCTGGGCTACGAGGTCACACCGACCGCCGTCAAGCCGGGCGAGGAGATCGAGGTCACCCTCTATTGGGAGCCGCTGGCGCGGACCGGGCAGAACTATGCTGTCTTCGTTCACCTGTTAAGCGACACGGGCACGATGGTGGCCCAGCGGGATACCTACCCCGGCCTGGGGCGCTACCTGACCACCGCCTGGGAGCCGGGCGTTCCCTTCGCCGACACGTACTGCGTGCACGTCCCGGAGACGGCTTACGCGCCGGACGCGGGATACATCCAGGTGGGCCTCTACCTGCCCGACGGCCCGCGCCTCACCGCGCCCGACGGGCGCGACGCGCTGCGTCTGGCGGCGGTCGAGATTTTGCCACACGATAGCGAATTTCCCAACCCGCTGGATGCCAACTTTGACGGAAAGGCTGCGCTGGTCGGCTATGCGCTGGATAGGCGCGCCGTGCGCCCCGGCGAGACGATCCGCCTGACGCTCTACTGGCGGGCGCTGTCGAAGATGGAACGGAGCTATGGCGTCTTTGCTCACGTCCTCGGCGACGAGAACCAGGTCTGGGCCTGGAACGACGGCTGGCCTATCGAGGGGAATGCCCCAACCTTCTCCTGGGAGCCGGGCCAGATCGTCGAGGACGTGCGCGATCTCAGGGTGGGAGAGACGACGCCGCCGGGCTTTTACGACATCGAGGTCGGCCTGCATTCCGACGAGGGCCGCCTGCCCATCCTGGCGGAGGACGGTCATCGCATGGGCGACCGCGTGCTGCTGAGCAAGATTCGCGTGATGGAGGAGAAATGAAGAAACGCTGGATGAACGTCCTGCGGGTGGCGATCACCATGGCAGCACTGGTCTTCTTGGTCTTGACGGTCGATCTGCGCCGGGTGCTGGCTGAGTTGGCAGAAGCCAAGCTGGCATACCTGGGGGCTGCATTTCTGCTCTTTGTCCTCAGCCTGGTCGTGCGGGCCTATCGCTGGTTTGTGTTGTTGCAGGGGCTCGACCCCGACGTGCCCTTCAGCCGCCTATTGCGCCTGTACTTTGTCGGGCAGTTCTTTAGCACGTTTCTGCCCAGTGGCTACGGCGGCGATGTGGTGCGGGCGCTGGAGTTGACCCAGGACACGGAATCCTCCGCAGCGATCGGCACTGTCTTGCTCGATCGCGCGACGGGCCTATTGGTCAACTTTGCCATTGGGCTGATCATCTTGCCGTTCGTCGCCGCCACCATGGAACCCTGGCTGGTGGGGGCGCTGATCGTCGTGGCGGGCGGCGGGCTGGTCGCGGGCGGGTTGCTTTTGGAGGGACATGTGCTGCGGCGGATCACGGGCTGGCTGCCGGCCAGGCTCTCGTTGGCCGGGGAAGGGCCGCTGGCCAAGATCTATGCCGCGATCACCGGCTGCGGCTGGCGCGCGATCGGGCGCGCCTTCGGCGTGTCGGTGGTGTTCAACGTCATGAACGTCGTCATCAACTGGCTGTGCGGGCAGGCGCTGGACATCGGCGTCAATCTAGGGTACTTTTTCGTCGTCACGCCGCTGATCTCTGTAGCGACGCTCCTTCCCTCCATCGGCGGGTGGGGGATCCGGGAGAACGTGAGCCGGGCGCTTTTTGCGCCGACGGGCGCTGCCGACGAGGCTTCGACGGCGTTGGGCACGTCGATCGGGTTAATCACATTGGCCACCGGATTGGTCGGCGGCGCGGTCCACGGCGTCGGGGTGGTGGGCGACCTGTTGAAGCGCCACCCGACAGATTCGCAGGCGGAAGACGACGCCTGATTTGCCAGACCCGCCCGGCTGTGCTATCATAGTTATCGAGATGACTCTATCGGTACGCACCTATCAAGACGCAAGCGCCTTCGAGGAGCTGGAGAGCGAGTGGAACGACCTGCTCCACCGCTCTCCCGCTGACACCATTTTCCTCACGCTCGAGTTCCAGCGGTTGTGGTGGCGGTACCTGGGCGAGGGTGAGTTGCAGGTCGTCGCCGTGCGCGATAGCGGCGAGCTGATCGGCATCGCACCGCTCTTTGCGACGAAAAACGTACAGGGAGAGCGGGCACTGGCGATCGTCGGCTCTGTGGAGGTGGCCGACTACCTCGATCTCATCGCGGCCCGGGGACGGGAACAGGAGGTCTACGCGGCGCTGATGGACTACCTGTCGGGGTCAGGCGCGCCCCGCTGGGACGTGCTCGACCTGTGCAACATCCATCAGGGCTCGCCCACGCTGGCAATGCTGCCCGCCCTGGCCGAAGCGCGCGGCTGGACCGCCTCGGCGGCAAAGGAGGACGTCTGCCCCGTCTTGCAGTTGCCCGGCACGTGGGACGAGTACCTGCAGGTGCTGGGCAAGAAAAACCGCCACGAGTTGCGCCGCAAGCTACGGCGCGCAGAAGCTGAGCCTGGACTACACTGGTATCTTGTCGGCCTGGAGCACGACCTGGGGACTGAAATCGAGGACTTTCTCGACTTGATGGCGGCCAGCACGCCCGACAAGGAGTCGTTTCTCACATCACAGATGCGTAGCTTCTTCCGCGAGCTGGCGCGCGTGATGTGCGACGCCGGTTGGCTGCAACTGGCGTTCCTCGAGATCGAAGGCCAAAAGGCCGCCGCCTACATCAACTTTGTCTACAACAACCGCGTGATGGTCTACAACTCTGGGCTGGATTGGGAAACCTTCCCCCACCTCAGCGCAGGCATCGTGCTCGCCGCCCACTGCATTCGCCACGCCATCGAGCAGGGAATCGAGGTGTTTGATTTCTTGCAGGGCGACGAGCGCTACAAGTATCAGCTTGGCGGACAGGACATCGAAGTGCGTCGCCTCGTCGTCCGCAGAGCGTGACACCAGATCTGTTCCACACGCTACGCCACCCCCTCGGAACTTTTCTCCCCCCTTCTACGTCTTGATGGCAGACTCCCCGCCGCAAGCTTCCACGACGGCGAGTCCTATGCTATACTGATCGTGAATGCGCAAGCCCGCAGGAGGTATCCCGATGAAACGAACATCCCTTTATAAAGCCATTTCCCTCGTCGTGCTCCTCAGCATGTTGATGGGAGGCTGCGAGTGTGCAGTGGAACCCACGCCCTCCCCCACAGTGCCTCCCTACACCCCGCCTCCAGTCGGCAACGTCGCCCCCATCGTCGTCCAGCGCACGCCGGAGCGAGGCGAGGAGCTTTCCCCTGACGGCGACATCCAGATCGTCTTCGATCGGCCGATGAACAAGGGTTCGGTCGAGGCCGCTCTCCTGGTCGGCCCGGACGTGGTCGGCGCTGTCGAATGGCTCGACGACCGCACGGTGAGCTTTAAGCCAGATCGTGCGCTGAAGCGGGACACCGAATATCACGTGACCATCGGCCCAGAGGCCAAAGCCGCCGACGGCAATCAGTTGGACGGCGCCTACCGCTTCCGCTTCCGTACCGTCGGTTACCTGGAGGTAGCGCAGGTCATTCCCGATCCCGATACAGCGGACGTGGAGGCCAACAGCACCATCACCGTCATCTTCAATCGTCCCGTCGTCCCGCTGATGGCCGTGAGCGACCCCGCCTACGCGGACCTGCCCCAACCCCTGGCGTTCGACCCACCCATTGAGGGCAGCGGCGAGTGGCTGAACACGTCCATCTACGTCTTCACCCCCGACGAGCCCCTGGCGGGCGGCACCACCTACACCGCCCGCGTCACCGCCGGCCTCGAAGACACCACTGGCGGCATCCTGGATACGGACTACGAATGGCGCTTCACCACCCAGCCGCCGCAGGTCGTGTGGATCTCGCCGTATGAAGACGCAAAGCTGGTCGGTGTAGATAGCGCCGTCCAGGTCGAGTTCAACATGCCTGTCGATCCGGTTTCGGCGAAGGCGGCTTTTCACCTGCAAGCCGGCAGCGCAGATGTTGCTGGCACAGCGACGGTGGACGGATCGACACTCACCTTCAAGCCCACCCGCTGGCTGGCCTTCAACACAACCTACACGGTGCGGGTGGACAAGGGCGTGAAGAGCGTCGGCGGCGGCGCAGGAATGGAACGGGATTACACCTGGCGCTTTTCCACCGTGCCCTTGCCGCGCATCGTGCGCACCAATCCCCGTGACGGCGAGCGGAACGCCTGGCCCTATACGTCCTTCGAGATCGTCTTCAACGCCCCCATCGACGCAGCCACGGTGATGCCTAATCTGGAGATGACACCGCCCCTCTCGCCAACGCAAGTCTACACCTACTTTAACACCTACGACAATACCTTCGTGCTTGGTTTCGGCGCGCAGCCTTCCACCGACTACGAGGTGCGCATCGGCCCGAACATCGCCGACCCCTATGGCAACACCACCGGCCAGGAGTTGGCGGTGCGCTTTAGCACCGCCGCTCTCGACCCCTGGGCCGAGGTTCGAATCCCCAGCACCGTCGGCACCCTCGACGCCAGCCAGCCAGCGCGCGTCGTCGTCGGCCACCTGAACACCGACCGGCTCGACTTGAGCCTCTACCGCCTCAGTACGGGTGAGTTCCTCGCCGCGCAGCAGAACTGGTGGGAGTACGCTCCTGCCGGCACGCCCGTCCGCCAGTGGGCGGTGTCCGTCGAGGCTCCGCTCAACGAGCGCGGATACGCCCTGATCGACTTGGCCGAGGGCGGGGGAACGCTATCGCCGGGCATCTACCTGCTGGACATGAGAGCTTCCGGCGTCGATTACGATCGCTGGAGCCACCGCAAGCTGCTGGTCGTCTCCCGGTACAATCTGACGCTCAAGCAGAGCGGGGAGGAGATATGGGTCTGGACGACCGACCTGGCGACCGGCCAACCCGTCGGCGGGCTTCGACTCGAAGCGTGGGACACGTTCGGCACATCGCTCGAAACCACGACGACCGACTCAAGCGGCCTGGCCCACTTCTCCGTGCGGGCCAAGACTGACGTGTACGTCGTAGCGCAGGAGCCGTTCGTTCTGGCCGGGATGGGATGGGACTGGAGCAGCGGCATCACCCCCTGGGAGTTCGGCCTGGAGCAGGATGGTACGAGACCGGGCACGCAGCGCGCCCACGTCTACACCGACCGACCCATCTACCGGCCCGGCCAAACCGTCTACTTCCGAGGCGTCATCCGCACTGAAGACGACGTGCGCTATAGCCTGCCCAGGATAGGGCGCGTGCAGGTCGATATCTACGACGCCAACGGAGAGCCTGTCTATAGCGAGAGATTGGCGCTGGACGAATTCGGCGCCTTCCACGGCGAGCTCCAGTTGGCCGAGGGCGCGCCGCTGGGCAGCTACGCCATCAACGTCCTTCTCGACGACGGGTATGGCACGGCGATGTTCACCGTCGCTGCCTACCGCGCGCCGGAATTCGAGGTGATCGTGACCCCGCAGAAAACGGAGCTGGCTGCCGGCCAGTCCACCCGCGCTGACGTCGAGGTGCAGTATTTCTTCGGCGGCCCCGTGGCCGACGCCACGGTGGCGTGGAACGTGCTGGCCACGACCTATCGTTTCGAGCCAGCCCAGTTTGGCCGCTACGACTTTACCGACAGCGACGATCCGTGGGTCTGCCGCTGGTGCTGGTGGTGGGAGGAACCCTATCCCGAAGTCGTGCTGAGCGGCTCCGGCACCACCGACGCCGAGGGTCACCTGAACGTCCTCCTTCCGACGGAGGTCATGACCGGCGGGCGGCGGCTGACCGTCGAGGCGACGGTCTACGGCAAGGACGGACAGGTCATCTCCGGCCGGGCCGACGTCGTGGTTCACCGGGGCGAGTTCTACGTGGGGTTGGCCCCGCGGCAGATTGTCGGTGAGGCCGGCAAGGAGATGACAGTGGATACCGTGACCGTCGATTGGAAAGGCGAACGGCTGCCGCGCCAGAAGCTGGGCGTCGAAGTCTATCGCCGCGAGTGGATCAACACCTTCGTCGAGAATGAGCGCGGCGGCGGCCAGTGGGAGTGGGAGACGAAGGACACGCTGGTCTACACCACCACATTGACCACCGGCTCCAATGCGGAGGGAGTGGTCACGTTTACGCCTGAAGAGGGCGGCTCCTACCGTGTCGTCGTGGGCAGCCCTCCCATGACTGCCGGGGGGGTGCGCAGCTCCACCTGGGTCTGGGTCAGCGGGAACGAGTACATCTCCTGGCGGCGGCAGAACGACGACCGCATCACTCTCATCAGCGACAAGACCACCTACATCCCCGGCGAGACCGCGGAAATCCTCATCCCCAGCCCCTTCACAGGCGAGCACTGGGCGTGGGTCACTGTCGAGCGGGGCGGCGTCTTGCAGCAGGAAGTCGTGCGCCTGGAGAACAACTCCACCGTCTACGAGCTGCCCATCACCGCCGACCACGCGCCCAACATCTACGTCTCGGCTGTGATCGTCAAGGGGCCGGACGACATAGAACGTGTAGCGACCCACAAGGTGGGCTACGTCATGCTGACGGTCGAACCGGTGGCGCAGGAGCTGTCCATCACACTGACCCCCAGCGTCGGGCAGGCGGAGCCGGGAGACACCGTGTCCTTCGAGGTCCACGCCACCGACGCGGGCGGCAACCCGGTGCAGGCGGCCTTCTCACTCGACCTGGTCGATAAAGCGGTGTTGAGCCTGATGCCGCGCACGCCCAATGCAATCCTCAGCACATTCTACGGGCGGCGTGGCTTGGGCGTCTCGACCTACAGCGGCATGACCATCTCCGTCAACCGGCTGATTCAGGAACAAGTGGAAGAGGAGGCCATGGACGTAGCACTCGGCAAAGGCGGTGGAGGCGACGGGGAAGAAGGAGCCCCAGCACCCACATGTGCGGCCCTAGAGGCGCCCGGCGTGGCGGACGAGCGTCAAGCTGGTTCCGAGCTACCGCCGGGGGTCGAGCTGCGGGAAGAGTTCGAGGACACCGCCTTCTGGGATGCCACCGTCGCCACCGACGAGGATGGGCGCGCCACCGTCGAGATCTCGCTGCCGGACAATCTTACCACCTGGGTGTTCCGGGGCGTCGGCGTGACCGCCGATACGAAGGTGGGCGAGCAGACGACCGAGTTGCTGGTCACCAAGCCGCTGCTGGTGCGGCCTGTGACGCCGCGCTTCTTCGTCGTGAGCGACCGGGTGCAACTGGCGGCGCTGGTGAGCAACAATACGGGCAAGACGCAAACAGTCGAGGTCACCCTGCACGCGGAAGGGCTGACGCTGGAGAGCCCGGCGGCGCAGACGGTCTCCATCCCCAACGGAGGCGAGGCCAAGGTGACGTGGTGGGTAACGGCGGAGGATGTGGAGGCGGTGGACGTGGCCATGAGCGCGGTGGCCGGCGAATACTCTGACGCCGCCCGCCCGCGCCTGACCACCGACCCCGAGGGCACACTGGCCGTATACCGCTACGCCGCGCCGGAGATCGTCGGCACTGGCGGGCAACTGGTGGGCGAGGAGGTCCGCACCGAGGTCGTGGCACTGCCGCCCAAGTACGACGATCGGCAGGGCGACCTCTCCATCCGGCTCGACCCGTCGCTGGCGGCCGGGATGCGGGATGGGCTGACCTACCTGGAACACTATCCTTACGAGTGCACCGAGCAGATTGTCAGCCGCTTCTTGCCGAACGTCCTGACCTATCGCGCGTTGAAGGAACTGGGGATCAGGGATCAGGAACTGGAGGAAAAGCTGCCGGGCCTGGTCGAGGAGGGGCTGGGCAAGCTCGTCCTGCGGCAGAACTCGGACGGCGGCTGGGGCTGGTGGCGCGAAGGTGAAAGCAACCCCCACTTGAGCGCCTACGTGGTCTTTGCGCTGGTCAAGGCGGACGAGGTCGGGTTCGACGTGCCGGCGGGCACCATCGATCGTGGCGTGAGCTACCTGGAGGGCACGCTGGTCGGCGCTCGCAAGCTCACGTCCTATCGTGAGGCCAACCGGCAGGCCTTTGTGCTCTACGTGCTGGCAGAAGCAGACGAGACCCGCCTCGCCAGCGAATACGTGGGCGACCTCTACAGCAACCGCAACAAGCTCAGCCACTACGGGCGGGCCTACCTGGCGCTGGCACTGGGATTGATCGACGCGGGAGACGATCGCATCGACACACTTCTCTCCGATCTGAGCAACGCGGTCATCCCCAGCGCTACCGGCGCGCACTGGGAGGAGGCGGACTATGATTACTGGGCAATGAACACCGACACCCGCTCCACGGCCATCATCCTGGACGCGCTGGCCCGCCTCGATCCCGACAACGGACTCAACCCACAAGTGGTGCGCTGGCTGATGGTCGCCCGGCGGGATGGCATCTGGGAAACGACGCAGGAGACCGCCTGGGCGCTCATCGCTCTCACCGACTGGATGGTCGTCACCGGAGAGCTGCAGGGCGAGTACGACTACAACGTGTGGCTCAACGACGAGGCGCTTGCCAGTGGCTCCGTGACGCCGGACACGGTCGATGAGTCGGTGCAACTGCGGGTGGAGGTGGCAGAACTGCTCACAGATACGGGCAATCGGCTGACCATCGCGCGCGGGCCGGGCGAGGGCCGGCTCTACTACACCGCGCACCTCAAGGTCTACCTGCCAGTGGAGGAGATCGAGCCGCTAAACCGGGGCATCATCGTCTCCCGTCGGTACACCGACCCCAACTGCACGCAGGGGATCAAGTGCCCGGAGGTGAACCAGGTGGCCGTCGGCGACGTGGTGCAGGTGCGGCTGACCATCATCGCGCCGCACGACCTGTACTACGTCGTGGTCGAAGACCCACTGCCGGCCGGCGCCGAACCGATCGACACCAGCCTGGCGACGACGAGCCTGCTCGAACAGCAGCCGGGATTATACCGCGAGACAGAGGACGAGGAACGGTACTGGCTCTACCACTGGTGGTGGCGCTGGTATAGCCACAGCGAGATGCGAGACGACAAGGTGGTGCTCTTCGCCGACTATCTGCCAGCGGGTACCTACGAGTACACGTACACCTTCCGCGCCACGCTGCCGGGCGAGTACCGCGTCATCCCCAGCACCGCCTATGAGTTTTACTTCCCGGAGGTGTTCGGGCGAGCGGATGGGCGGTTGTTCAAGATAGAGGAAGAATAGACGAGCAACGGACGGTAGGTGAGCCCCCGGTCGTTGCCTCGACCGGGGGCTTTCTCTTGGGCCAGATGGTCCCGCGAGAGGAGAGGCAAGTCAACACCCAAATTGTATCATTGCCGGGTTTGCACTATAATGGGCCGTAGAAGAAATCCACCCGCTACTCCAGGGGTCCGACCCGGCTCGACGACCAACCAGCCTTGGCTTCCGAGAGGCCGCCGGGACGTTGAAGGAGCACTGAATGAGCACGCCGCTTCGCGTACTGTTCGTTGAGGACTCGGAAGGCGACGCCAGACTCGTCGCTCTGAGACTGCAAAATAGCGGTTACGACATCCAATATGAACGCGTCGCCACTGCCGAGGCTCTCAGCGCCGCGCTTGCCAGGCAACCCTGGGACATCGTCATCGCCGACTACTTTATCCCCTCGTTCGGTGGCCTGGAGGCGCTGGCGATGGTGCAAGAAAGCGAGCTTGACTTGCCCTTCATCATCGCCTCTGGCGTCATAGGCGAGGACGTGGCTGTCGAAGCCATGAAAAGCGGGGCCTACGACTATGTGATGAAAGACAACTTGGCGCGCCTGGGAGCCGCCGTCCAACGGGCGCTACAGGAGGCCGACGTGCGCCGGGCGCGCAAGCAGGCCGAGGAGGAGCTGAAGCGCAGTGAAGAAAGGTACAAACTGGCACAGCGAGCAGCCAGCATCGGTAGCTGGGACTGGGACATCATAACGGGAAAGCTACACTGGTCCGACCAGATCGAGCCCATGTTTGGATTCGCCCCTGGAGAATTCAAGGCAACCTACGAAGGGTTTCTTGAATGCGTCCATCCCGATGACCGTCAGTACGTCGTCGATTCAGTCAATGCCTGTGTCCTTGAAGGCCAAGAGTACAGCATCGAGCATCGCATTGTCTGGCCTGACGGATCGATCCACTGGGTCGCGGAGACAGGGGATGTTGTTCGAGACAAAAGCGGGAAGGCGATCCGCATGCTCGGCATTGCCCGCGACATCACCGAACGCAGGCGGGCGGAGGAAGCGTTGACGGCTTCTGAAGTCCGTTATCGGCGGCTATTTGAGACAGCGCAGGATGGCATATTGCTTCTTGATGCAGACACGGAGCGGATCACCGATGTCAACCCCTTCTTGACTGAGTTGTTGAACTACTCTCACGAAGAGATGGTGGGCAAGAAACTCTGGGAGATTAGCCCCTTCAGAGATATCGAGGCATCTCGAAGTGCCTTCCGGGAGTTGCAGGAAGAAAGCTATATCCGTTATGAACATCTGCCCCTCGAAACCAAAGACGGGCGCCATATTGATGTGGAGTTTGTGAGCAATGTCTATCGGGTTAATGGTCGAAAAGTGATTCAATGTAACATCCGCGACATCACCGAACGCAGGCGGGCGGAGGAAGAGGTGAAAGGACTGGCCAAGTTCCCCGCCGAAGACCCCTATCCCGTGCTGCGGATCGCGAAGGACGGCACCGTCGTCTATGCGAATACGGCCAGCTCGTCACTACTGGACGTCTGGCAATGCCACGTTGGCCAGCTTTTGCCCGAGGACTGGCGCGCTTTCGTTTCGGATGTCCTTAGCGCCAGCTCGAGCAAAGAAGTGGAGGTCGAGGTTGGAAATCAGATCGTCTCCCTGACCTTCGCGCCTGTGCCGGGGGCCGATTACGCCAACGCGTACGGCCTAGACATCACCGAGCGCAAACGCGCGGGGGAAGAGGTTCGCAGACTGTCGCGCGCTATCGAACAGAGCCCCAGCATGGTCGTCATCACCGACACCCAGGGCCACATCGAGTACGTGAATCCTAAATTCACCCAGGTCACAGGATACACGGCTGACGAGGTGCTCGGACAGAATCCGCGTCTCCTGAAATCCGGCGAGCAGCCGCCCGAATTCTACAAAGAGCTTTGGGAAACGATCCTATCGGGCCGGGAGTGGCGCAGCGAGTTTGCCAACAAGAGAAAGGACGGAGAGTTTTTCTGGGAGCTTGCATCCATCTCGCCGGTCAGAAACGCGGAAGGGGTGGCCACTTCTTTCGTCAAGGTTGCAGAGGATATCACCAGACGCAAGCGGGCAGAGGAATCGCTGCGGCGGTACGCCGCCGAGTTGGAGGCACGCAACGAGGAATTGGATGCCTTTGCCCACACCGCGGCCCACGACCTCAAGAATCCACTGGGACTGATCATCGGCTACGCCGAGGTGCTGCGATTGGACCATGCCGACCTGCCGCCAGAAGACGTGGAAAAGTACGTGGGCGCGATTGCGCGGAACGGCCACCGGATGAGCCGCATCATCGATGAGTTGCTGCTGCTGGCCGGTGTGCGCCAGGTGGAGATAGAGCTGGAGCCTTTGGATATGGCGAGCATCACAGCCGAAGCCCAACAGCGGCTGGTCGATATGATTGAGGAGTACCAGGCCGAGGTTATTGTGCCAGATACCTGGCCAGCGGCGTTGGGATACGGCCCGTGGGTCGAGGAGATATGGGCCAACTACATCAACAACGCCATCAAATATGGAGGCCAGCCCTCGCGCGTGGAATTGGGCGCAGATGCGTCGTCGGGAGGCAACGTGCGTTTCTGGGTGCGCGACAATGGCCCTGGCATCACACCTGAGGAGCAGGGCCGCCTGTTCACGCCGTTCACACGGCTCGACCAAATCCGCGCCGAAGGACAAGGGCTGGGGCTCTCCATCGTGCGGCGCATCGTGGGAAAACTCGGTGGAGAGGTGGGGGTGGAGAGCGAGATCGGGCAGGGTAGCACATTCATGTTCACGCTACCGGCAGCCGACACAAAGCAATGAGGACTATCCTGCTTTCGTTCGAACCGGACAAGTTGCCTGAGGAGTGGCTGGCACAGGTGCAGGCCGCCGCGCCCGACATGCGGGTTCTGGTCACGCGGGACCGGAACGAGATCGAGGCGGCGCTTGACGAGATCGAGATAGCTGCCTGCCATTTCCCGCCAGATCTGCTTCCCGGGGCACGCAGCCTGCGCTGGTTCCAGCAGTGGTCTGCCGGCGCCGACTGGCTGCAGCACCATCCCGAGGTAGTCGAGATGGACTTTGTACTGACCAGCACTGTTGGCATGCATGCGATCCAGGTCGGTGAGCACATTCTTGCGCTTCTGCTCGCATTTGCTCGCGACCTTCACCGCGCCGTGCGCGCGCAGCAGCGCCGCGAATGGATACCCCAACACCAGCACCCGGACCTATTCGAGCTCGCTGGCAAGACAATGATGCTGGTCGGCGTCGGCGCCATCGGTGAGCGGACGGCCAAGCTGGCCACAGCTTTCGGCATGCGGGTGCTGGGCGTGCGGCGCAACCCGGCAGTGAGCGCGCCGCACGTGAAGGGGATGTTTAGCCCTGACCAACTACTCAACGTGCTGCCCGAAGCAGACTGTGTCGTGCTGGCGGCGCCCCTGACCCACGAGACGCAGGGGATGATCGGGGAGCAAGAACTCCACGCGATGAAGCCGACGGCGTACCTCGTCAATGTCGGACGCGGCGGCCTCGTCCAAGAAGATGCCCTGATTCAGGCCCTGCGAGAGGGGTGGATCGCGGGCGCAGGGCTGGACGTTTTCGAGGAGGAGCCGCTGCCCAAGGACTCGCCGCTGTGGGAGATGGACAACGTCATCATCACCGCCCACTACGCCGGCGCTACGCCGCACTACGATGAGCGGGCAATGGCGATCTTTCTGGATAATCTGCGGCGCTACCAGGCTGGCAAACCACTGCGCAATGTGGTGGACAAGAGATTGGGATACTGAGCGAAGGAGACAGAACGACGAGATACCGGCAATTCGGCAAGCTTGACTGGAAGGTTTTGGCGCTTGGTTGTGGATGTATGCACCTCCCCATCGTCGGGGACGATAGCAGCAACATCGACAAGCCGGAAGCGACGCGGATGCTGCACTATGCCGTCGATCGCGGCGTGAACAGAGCGCTCTACCATCTAACGCAAAAAGCCCTCGCAACTGACGAGGGCTTTTGCACACCGTAGCGCTACAGGTTACCTAGCTTTTGCTTCAACTCCTGAGGCGTCGCCGCTGTGATGGGGACGTACTCGACGCCAGGGTAGTATTCCTCGAAGAAATCCTTCAATGTCTGCGGCCCGGGCCAGTTCCCCGGATTGACCGCGATCACGCGCCGCGCATCCAGGTCGCCGATGCCGGCGTCGTCGGCGCTGCCACCGACGGTGAAGCGCCGCGTGTCCCACGAGCCCTCCACCACAGCGCGCGCCCAGGCAGCGTCTGCATCTGGGGGCAACAGGACGTACGTACGCGCGTACTGCTCGCGCGGCTTACCCCGCCCTGACGGCGTGTCAGGGGTATCGGGAGTGTCCGGTGTGTCGGGAATGTCGGGCGGCTCACCGGTGGGATACGAGAACGGCTTGGCCGGGTCCGCTTGTGCGTGCGCGATCAGCTTCTCGGCCACCGGCGTCCCGGCGATGTCAAAGTGCTTCCAGATACCGCCCCAGTTCCCAAAGGTGAAAATCGTCGCGCCAACGACATAATCATCCTTCTGCAGTTCCTCGTCGTACCACACCAGTTGCCGGAAGTAATAGTCGGCGGCATCCTGCTCGCCGTCGTGCTCCCGCCAGAAATTGGCGAGCTGCCTCCACGTCCCGCTCGGCGTGCCCGGCGGCTGGGGAGATACCAGTGGATCGATGCCAGTCTCGGTGATCACCAAAGGCACATCTCCCAAGCCCGCCGGCTCCAGGCACTGGCGGTAGACCTTGCGGTAGCGCAGCGTCGTCCAGCCCTCATCTCCCTGATCCTCGTCGGGATCGATCTGGTGCTTGCCTGTCATCCACCACATCCAGGGACAGCTATACTCGTGAACACCAAGGATGGCCTCGTATTCCCTGGCAGCCTGCAGCGCAGGCAGGAACGCAGGCCAGAGATGCAAGGGCGGCGTGCCGGTCGCGTAATTCCCCAGCACACACTTTAGCCCCAGATCGGCCATGAGCTTCATCCGCTCGATCTCGAAGTGGGCATACCATTCCATGTCTTCATCGTTGTTCCAGACCGGCTCGTTGTGGCCTTCCCAGTACTTGATGGCGGGATTGGCCTGGTATACCGTCTTCATGTCCCCGACGAATTGCTCGGCCGCTTGACGGGGCGTCTTGCCGCTCGTTCTTTGGAGTTGGGCGTCATAGTTTCCCGACTTGGCCCCTATCACCAGGACACCGTCTGGGGCGTTCGCGGCCGTCGCCCAGTCGCCCACAAACTTGACGACGGCGGGGCGGGATTGAATGAACTCGCCCAGGAGCGCAGCGGCCCGCAGGACGTGGGCACCTAATTTCGTCGGCATCGCTATCCTCCTTTACTGGCTGGTGGCGGCCGGCCAATCGCCGGCCGCCGGTGGCTGGCTGACGATCAGAGTGTACTATAAAACGAGTGTGAAGGCAAGAAGCGGCCGGTTGGGTGACTGTTCGAACTTTGGTAACGAGTCTGGCGCGCCCCACCGGGGCCGAAAAAACGGGCCTAAGATGTGCTTTTCGCCCCACTTACGGTGTGCAGAATGGCGAAATCCCGGGGTTACGCCCCACCGCCCTCAGTTTCAACCAATTATCGAACAGTCACCCGGTTGGCACGCTCTTGGCTCATGGTATAATCATGCCCGTTTGAACCCAGTCCGCGGTTGTGAGCTATGTCGATCCTAACTGCCAGCAACTTGGCCAAATCATACGGCCCCCAAGACGTGTTCGAAGGCATCTCCCTGGAGATTCCACACGGAGGCAAGATCGCCCTGATCGGACCCAACGGCTCCGGCAAGACGACGCTGCTGCACGTGCTGGCCGGCCTGGAGGAGCCGACGGCTGGCAGCGTCCACCGCGCCAAGGGACTGCGGATCAGCTACCTCCCACAGCAAGCCGATCTATCGAGTTCCGGCACACTGTGGGAGGCTATGCTTGAGGTCTTTGCCGACCTGAGAGCCCAGGCCGCCGAACTGCGCCATCTGGAGGCTGCCATGACCGATCCGTCCGCCGGCGAGGATGTGCTGCAGCGCTACGGCGCGGCAATGGAGGCTTTCAGGCTGGCTGGCGGCTACACCTACGAGCAGCGCATCAAGCAGGTGCTCTCCGGCCTGGGGTTTGCCGAGGGCAATTTCCGGCGTCCCGTGACGCATCTCAGCGGCGGGCAGAAAACACGCGCGCTGCTGGCGCGCCTGCTGCTGGAGGCACCCGATCTGCTGCTGCTGGACGAGCCGACCAACCATCTCGATCTCGCAGGAGTCGAGTGGCTGGAGGGATACCTCAAGGCGTGGAGGGGGGCGGTGGTCGTCGTAGCCCACGACCGGGCCTTCCTCGATGCCATCGTCGAGCAGGTGTGGGAGATGGCGTGGGGCTGGCTGGAGCGATACCGGGGCGACTATAGCGCCTACGTCGCCCAGAAGGCCGAGCGGATGGCGCTACGACAGGCCGAGTACGAGCGCCAGCAGAAGCACATCGCCCGCACGGAAGATTTCATCCGCCGCAACATTGCCGGGCAGCGCACCCGCGCTGCCCAGGGGCGACAGAAGCGGTTGGACCGGCTGGAGCGCGTCGAGGGGGCACGGGAATATCGCCCGTTGAGCCTCGACCTGGGAAACGCGGCCCGCAGCGGTGACCTGGTGGTGGGCCTCTATGACCTCGCCGTGGGATACGATCCCGCCGTCCCTCTCTTCACCGTCGGGGAGTTCGAGTTGCAGCGCGGACAGCAGGTGGCGCTGCTGGGCCCGAACGGCTCCGGTAAGACCACACTTCTCCGCACCGTGCTGGGCGAGATCGTCCCGCTGGCCGGGCGCGTGCGGACCGGCGCGAACGTGCAGATGGGCTACTTTGCCCAGGGTCACACAGATCTCGATCCGGAGAAAACCGTGCTCGACACCGTTCTGGACACCGGCGACCTGAGCATCGGCGAGGCCCGCAATCTACTGGGGCGATATCGCTTCTCCGGCGACAATGTCTTCAAGCACGTCGGAGATCTGTCCGGCGGCGAGCAGGCTCGCGTCGCCCTGGCCGTCCTGACGCTGCAAGGGGCTAACGTCCTGATCCTCGACGAGCCGACCAACCACCTCGACACCCCCTCCCAAGAGGTGCTACAAGAAGCGCTCTCCCGCTTCGACGGCACACTGTTGATGGTGACGCACGATCGGTACCTGATCCGCAAGCTGGCCACCCACATCTGGGCCATCGAGAACGAACAGTTATGGGAGTTCAAGGAAGGGTACGAAGCGTACCAGGCGTGGAGGGCACAGCGACGGCAGGAGATGCAGGCGCAGAGGGCAGCCTCCCGGGAACGGACAGCGAGGGAGCGCGAGCGAGAGGCCCGTAAGGCTGCGCAGCAGGAGGAGGCGCGGCTGGCCCGCCGCAGAGCCGAGCTTGAGAAAACGATCCACGAACTGGAAACACGGACGGCGCGGTTGGAGGCGCAACTGGGTGCCGCCAGCGAGCAACAGCAGGTCGAGCGGGTCGAGCAATTGGGCGCCGAGTACAACGAGGTTAAGGCGGAGTTGGAAGCCCTGCTTGCCACCTGGGCGGAGGTTGTGATGTGAGTGACCGGCGTCCTCTGATGATAGGTCTCACGGGAAACATCGCCACAGGCAAGTCCACCGTCGCCGGGATGCTGGCCAAGCTAGGAGCCGAGACCATCGACGCGGACAAAGTGGCCCACGAGGTGATGCGAGTCGGCACACCTGTCCACGCGGCCATCGTCGAAACGTTCGGGGCGGAGGCGCTGGCCCCAGACGGCGGGATCGACCGGGAGCGGCTGGGAGAGATCGTCTTCGCCGACCCAGCGGCGCTGGCGCGGCTGGAAGCCATCGTCCATCCCGCCACGATCGAGGCCATCAGTCGTCGCGTCGCCGCGTCGCCCGCCGAAGTGATCGTGGTCGAAGCGATCAAGCTCATCGAAGCGGGAATGGCCGAGGGCTGCGACAGCGTGTGGGTGACCGCCTGCCGGACGGAGCAGCAGATCGCGCGCCTGATGAAGACACGCGACCTGAGCCGGATCGAGGCCGAGCAGCGCGTGCGCGCCCAGCCGCCCCAGGAGGTCAAGATCGCCCGCGCCGACGTAGTCATCGATACGTCATGCACCCTTGCCCAGACGCGGGAGCAAGCACAGGCGGCGTGGGAACGGCTGCCGAGGGGCCGCGAAGGGCTCTGACTTTATTGACCCCATAGATTCAGATGCGCGGTGGTCTTGGAAGAACGGGCCATTCGGAGTATAATGGTATCGGTCGATCTAGAGGGGGGAACGAAACATGGCACAACAGCAACAGATCACGGTGCGAAGGGCCAAACCAAGCGACGCGGGCAGGATCGCCGCGTTCATCAATCGCCTCTTGGGCAAGGCGAGCATCGACGATTCCACCATCATCAAGAGCTTTGGAGACGAAGGCTTCCTGGTGGCCGAGCGGAGTGGCGATTTGGCCGGGATCCTGGGATGGCGGGCTGAGAACCTCGTCGTCCAGGTGACCCATCTTCTTATCTGTCCAGCCTCCGAGTACGTTACGGTGGGACCGGCGCTATTCTCCGAAATGGAGCAGGAAGCGATCACGTTGCAGTGTGAGGCGGCCTTGCTGGTGCCGCCGCGCTCTTCGTTTTCTCCCCGGCAGATCGAGTTCTTTGGGGGACTGGGGTACATGCCCCAAGTTGTCGCCAGCCTGCCCAAGGCGTGGCGAGAGGCCGCACGGGAGGCCAAGCTGGATGACGACGAGCCGGTTCTGATGAAGCAGTTGCGCCAAGACCGCGTGCTCCGCCCAATATGATCCCGTGTTTCAGGTGATTCCATCGGAGGTAAGCGTATGGCTTCTCTAAAGCAATTCGTCAGCCAGCACCCTCGTCTGACGGCCTGGGCAGTTCTGGCTGTCGGCTTTGTGGTGATTCTCGTCTTTTCCGCCCGCGACGTCGGCTTTTCGGCGGGGCAGTGGGCCGCCTTGATCGTGGCCACGATTGGCCTGGCTGGGTTGTGTGTCTGGATCATCGGGTGGGAGAATGGAGAAGGCGAGGAAGAAAGTCAGGAAGAGAAGCAAGAGCAGGAGTAACGCCCCCCTATTCAGCCGCTCCCCCTACTTCAATCGGAGGACACACACCGTCGCTTGCAGCGTATGAGGCGAAGCCTGGGCGCTGTTCTGCTCCGTGTGTGACGGCGAGTGTGGGGCCGAACGATACGGTGTGCCCGCACTGCGGTGAGCCGTTCTGACGCTGCCTGGAGTAATCCGCGTTCCTTGACGCTCCTCCCCCCACTGCTATAATTGCCACCGGAGGGGCCTATTTGAGTGGACCCTCCGCGGAGGCACAGGATGGGCCACATTCTAGTCGTAGACGACGAACCGGCCATCGTCGCTGTCGTGTGCGGGCGATTGGAGCAGGAGGGATTTGCGGTGCGGGCGGTGGCCAGCGGCGAGGAGGCGCTGGTGCATATCGACGCCGATCCCCCCGACCTGATGGTGCTCGACGTGATGCTGCCTGGGCTGGACGGCTTCGAGGTGCTGCGCCGGTTGCGCGGCGCGGGCTGCCCGGTGCCCGTCATCATGCTCACCGCCCGCGACGAGGACGTGGACAAGATCGTGGGGCTGGAGCTGGGGGCGGACGACTACCTGGCCAAGCCCTTCAATCCGCGTGAGCTGAGCGCCCGCATCCGCGCCGTGCTCCGCCGCCAGGCCGAGCTAAAGGCGCTGCAGGCCCGCGTGCAAAAGGAAGGTGAATCTGCCGAGGGGCTGCGCTTCGACCACCCCCGCCGCCAAGTCTGGTTCCTGGGCCAGCCGCTCAACCTCCGACCCAAGGAGTACGACCTGCTCTACTTTCTGGCGCAGAACCGGGGGCGGGTGTTCTCGCGAGACGCGATCCTTTCCCACGTGTGGGGGCTCGAATCCTACATCGGCGAGCGCACAGTGGACGTGCACGTCCGCCGCCTGCGCAAGGCGCTGGCCGCCGTCGATCCTGACGTGCAGGTGATCCTCACCGAGTGGGGCGTGGGGTACCGACTTGCCGAGGACGCGTGAGATGCCAAGGCGCAGACGGGTACACCAGGGCAGTCTGGCGCAGCGACTGACGGCGACCTATCTCCTGACCACGCTGCTCGTCCTGATCGGCCTCAGCGTGGCCATTTACTTCTCGACCTCTTTTTACCTCGATCAACGGTTGGAGACGGAGCTGAACGCCCAAGCCGACTTTTACGCCGCTTACGCGGCCAGCCTGGCCCCGGACGAAAGGTCGCTGGCCAGTTTGGCTCCCACGATGGCCAGCCTCTTCGCCCCCCAGGCCGACCTCACCGTGCGCTTTTTCTCCGCCAGCAACGGTGCGCTCCTGGCAGCCACACAGGATATCGGCCCGGAGCCCAGCCGGGTGGCGCTGCGTGAGCTGCGCTACCGCAGCCCGACCGTGTTCACACCGCCGAGCCGTGACCTGCCCCATCGCCGCTACGCGGCGCGGCAGATCGCGATTGGGGGGGAAACCACAGGCGTCGTCGAGGTGTCCAGATCGACGCTGCCGGGCGAGAACTTTCTGACGACCCTGCGCACGATCCTGCTCGCCGCCGTCCTGCTCGCCGCACTGGCATCGCTGTTGGTCAGTGTGTTCCTGGCCCGCCGGTTGAGCGGCCCCATCCGCGAGATGGAGCGGGCTACCCAGCACATCGCCGCCGGAGATCTGGACGTGCGTTTGGGCGACTATTCACCCGACGAGGTGGGACGATTGGCCCGCAGCATCGACCACATGGCCGGGCGGCTCAAGCACCTGGAATCGGCCCGCGCGCAGTTCATCGGCGAGATCTCCCACGACCTGCGCACGCCGCTGACGGCTATCAAGGGGCTGCTGGTCAATTTGATCGATAGCGTCGGCCCGGACGAGCGGCCTTCGCTAGAGATCGCCGAGCGGGAGGCCGATCGACTGATCCGGCTGGTCAACCAACTGCTGGATTTCTCCCGCTGGCAGGGCGGGCAGCTGAAGCTGGAGCTCCGCCCCGTCGGCGTTGGCGACATCGCCCGCGATGCCGTCGCCCTGTGCGAGGGACAAGCCAGCCACCGCAACGTCGCGCTGAGCGCCGAGGTTCCCCCCGACCTGCCGGAGGTCTCCGCCGATCCCGACCGGCTGCAGCGCGCCATCCTCAACCTGCTGGATAACGCCATTCGGTTCACACCGGGCGGCGGACAGGTGTCGCTGGTTATGAGACGGAACAGTGGAGGGGTTGAGGTCAGTGTACAGGACACAGGTCGGGGGATGAGCGAGGAGGAGCAGACGCGGGCCTTCGAGCCGTACTATCGGGGTGAGGGCGGCGGCGCAGGGCTAGGGCTGACCATCGCGCGCGCCATCGTGGAAGCCCACGGCGGCCAGATGGGCATCGAGAGTGGCCCTGGTCAGGGCAGCCGTGTGTGGTTCACGCTTCCGGTGTAACAATTGTTCATAATTCGATAATGGCTCTGTCACTTATCGACAATGTTTGGGTGGTATACTTTGAAGCGTAAAACGTGAGGCGCGAATTTACGTTTTACGAATTACGTTTCACGCATCACCCAAGAAAGGAGCGACAGATGAAAAAGAGACTGTTGATCGGACTGAGCGTTCTGGTGACACTCTCTCTGCTCTTGAGCGGCTGTCAGACCGGGCCGACGGCCGAGGAGATCGTGGCCAAGATGCAGGAGGTCGAGGCCAGCACCGAGGACGCCCACGCCGTCGTCGAGTTCGACGTCCAGGCCGAGGGCCAGGACATGGCGGTGGTGGTCGAGCTGTGGGAGAAGCGCCCCGGCAAGTTTCGGGCCGAGGTGCTCGAAGCCGGTGAGGCCGAGTTCGCCGGCGTCGTCAGCGTGACCGACGGCGAGCAGGCCTGGTTGTATCATCCGGGTGAGAACGTCGTCGTGACAGGGGCGCTGGGCGATCTAGAATCGGAGGAGATCCCCGTCAATCCTCAGCAGGTGATCCAACTCATGGAGGAAGGCATCCAGTGGGCCATGGACAACTTTGACGTCAAGCTGGCGGGCGAGGAGGAACTGAACGGCGTGGCGACGTACAAGCTCGAGTTCACTCCCAGGGAGGACGAGGACTATCCCATGCCTATCCCGATGGATGCCAAGGCCACGCTGTGGGTGGAGAAGGGGCGCTGGATCGCGCTGCAGGCCCACTTTGACGGCAGTTCCTTTGGCCAGGGCTGGGTGCGCGTCCGCTCGTTCGAGTTCAACACGGGCCTGGACGACGCGCTCTTCCAGCTCGAGATCCCCGAGGGTGCGGAAGTCATCGACATCGCGGATATGCAGCCCACCCCTCTCACACTGGACGAGGCGGAGGCGCAGGCCGGGTTCGATCTGCTCGTCCCGGCCTACGAGCCGGAAGGGACGACGCTGATCGAGGTGTTCAAGGTGAGTGAGGCCTTCGTCCTGCGCTACGATCACTCGACGACCTCGTTCACTATCGTGCAGGGCAGCCTGCCGCAGCCGATGGAGCAGACTCCCAGCGGCGAAGCGACGGAGATCACCGTGCGCGGCCAGACCGCCCTGTTGATCACCGACGGCGCGGGCAACAGCTTCCTGTCCTGGACGGAGGACGGGGTGAATATCGCCATCGCCGGGCACATCAGCGCAGACGAGATCGTCAAGGTCGCCGGGTCGTTGCAGTAACCCGACAGGGGGCATATAATTGGGTGCGATGCAGCGCAACTGACGTTGCGAGGCGTCGCACCTTGCTCGTTTGGAGGGAATATGGACACTGTCGTGCGCGCGGTGGGCCTGGCCCGCCGCTACAAGATGGGGGATACGTTCGTGAACGCGCTGCGGGGCGTGGACTTGGAGGTCACCCGCGGCGAGTTCGTGGCCCTGGTGGGGCCGTCCGGCTCCGGCAAATCGACGGTGCTCAACCTCGTCGGCGGGCTGGACCGGCCCACGAGCGGCGAGGTGTGGATCGACGACACGGAGTTGAGCGGCAGCGATGAAAAGACGCTGACCCGCCATCGCCGCCGACAGGTGGGGTTCGTCTTCCAGAGCTTTAATCTGCTGCCCCGCCTGTCGGCCGAGGAGAACGTGGCCCTGCCCCTGATGTTCAGTGGCGTGCCGGAAAAGGAGCGGCGGGCGCGCGCGCGGGAACTCCTGGAGCGCATGGGCCTGTCGGCGCGCCTGACCCATCGCCCCACGCAGCTCAGCGGCGGCGAGCAGCAGCGGGTGGCCATCGCCCGCGCCCTGGTCGGCCAGCCAATCATCCTCCTGGCCGACGAGCCGACGGGCAACCTCGATACGACCACTGGCGTGGAGATCATGCGTCTGCTGAAAGAGCTGAACCAGGAGCACGGGCTGACCCTGCTGGTGGTCACCCACGACCCGGAGGTAGCCGCCTTTGCCGACCGGGTCGTGCGCTTGCGCGACGGGCAGGTAGACGCGTGACGCTACAAGACCTGGCGAAGACGGCCTTCGGCAACCTGGGCCGGCACAAGGTGCGCACTGCCTTGAGCGCCGTCGGCGTGACCGTGGGCATCCTGACCATCGTCACCATGGTCTCCCTGGGCATCGGCGTGCAGCGGGAGATCGTGCAGGGGTTCCAGAGCATCGGCCTGGAGACGATAGAGGTGCGCCCGGTGACCGAGGAGCGCACCGTGTTCGACCAGTTCGCCGATCCCAAGCGTACGGTGATCATCACCCCCGAGCTCGTCGAGGAGCTGCGCGCGCGCGACGACGTGGTGGAGCTGCGCCCACGCATCTTTTTGGGCGAAGGCGGGATGCGCGTCTACCTCGAGGTCGGAGGCGAGACGACGGAGGTGCGCGTGAGCGAGCCGGTCTGGTGGGACAGCATGAACGGTCCCTTTGCAGAGCCGCCTAAGCTGGTGGCTGGTGAGGACATCGTCGAGGGCACTCAGGGAGACATTGTGGTCAGCACGCGCACGCTGGAAAAGCTGGGGTACAAGCAATTCGACGCCCTGGAAGGCCTGATCGGGCAGGAGGTGGCGCTGGTGCTCGTCACCCCCCGCAGTGAGCGGCAAGAGTTTCCCCTGCGGCTGGTGGGCGTGGTCGATACGCACACAGGCACCAATTACCCCGGCGCCTACGTCGGGGTGGGCGACGCGGCGGCGCTGAAGGCGTGGTGGTACAACGACCCCGACCTCCTGATCCACGAGGGCTACGATTCGCTCACCGTCAAGGCAACCTCGCTGAACGACGCGACCCAGATCGTCGCGCTGCTGGAAGAGCGCGGGTTTCAAGTCTCGTCGCTGAAGACGACGCTGGACATAGCGAACAAGGCGTTGTCCATCGTGCAGACCATGCTGGGCTCCATCGGCGGGCTGGCGTTGTTCGTGGCGGCCATCGGCATCGCCAACACAATGGTGATGGCCGTCTACGAGCGCACGCGCGAGATCGGCATCCTGAAGGCCGTGGGCGCGTCGCCCGGCGACATTCGTCTTCTGTTCGTGGCGGAGGCGGCGCTGATCGGGCTGCTGGGCGGAATCGTGGGCACCATCGTCGGCTGGCTGCTGGGGCTGGGACTCAACGAGGCGTTCCTGATCTACTTTGACTATATGGACGTCCCCATGCGCGGCACGTTCTTCCTCGTCAACGGCTGGCTGGTGGCGCTGGCGCTGGGATTCGCCATCGTGGTGGGGCTGCTGGCAGGGCTGTATCCCGCCGCACGCGCGGCGCGGCTCGATCCATTGGAGGCACTGCGGCGCGCATGAACGAAACGATGGCTTTCAGAGACCTGGCAAAGACAGCCCTGGGCAACCTGGGCCGCCACAAGGTGCGCACGGGGTTAAGCGCCGTTGGAGTGACCGTGGGCATTCTGACCATCGTCACCATGGTCTCGCTGGGCGTCGGCGTGCAGCAGGAGACGGTGCGCACGTTCCAGAGTGCGGGCCTGGAGCAGGTGCGCGTGCACCCGGCCACCGAGGAGCGCACCGATCTCGGCGCGGTCGCCTGGCCCAAGCGGACGGTGATCATCACTCCAGCGCTGGTCGAGGAGATGCGCGCGCGAGACGATGTGCTGGAAGCACACCCACGAGAGTTTACCCCCTGGGGAGCAAACATCTCGCTGCAGATCGAGGGGAAGGCGATCCAGGTGAGCGTGGGCGATTTCCACTGGGGGTTAAGCGATCCCTTCTCGATACAGCCAGAGATAGTTGCCGGCCGGGAGCTGGCGCAGGACGCGCGGGGCGAGATCGTCATCAGCGCCAGGGCGCTGCGGGAGTTGGGATACGAGGACGAGGAATTTGCCGACGTCGTCGGGCGAGAGGTGGCCCTGGTGCTCAAGGAGCCGCGCGGCGAGATGAAAGAGTTCCCCTTCCGCGTGGTCGGCGTGCTCGAAACGGTCTACGGCGTCGAGGCCGGCTATTTCGGGACGCACATCAGCCTGGACGACATGATGGACATCAACATCTGGTGGTACAACGACCCCGATCTCTTGGAGCACGAGGGGTACGACGAACTGGTCATCCGGGCGGCGTCCCTGGAGGATGTGGACGAGATCGTCGCGGTGCTTGAGGAACGCGGATACGAGGTCGAGTCGCTGCGGATGATGCTGGACGTGATGAATAAGGCGATGATCGTCCTGGAGACCATGCTGGGCTCCATCGGCGGGCTGGCGCTGTTCGTCGCCGCCATCGGCATCGCCAACACGATGGTGATGTCGGTCTACGAGCGCACGCGCGAGATCGGCATCCTGAAAGCCGTGGGCGCCTCCCCCGGCGACATCCGCCTCTTGTTCGTAGCCGAGTCATCGCTCATCGGCCTGCTGGGCGGGGTCGTGGGGACGATCGTCGGCTGGCTGCTGGGGCTGGGGCTCAACGCGGCTTTCCTGGCCTACCTGCGCTGGCAGGAGTTGCCCGTGACCGGCACGTTCTTCGTGGTCACCGGCTGGCTGGTGGCGCTGGCGCTGGGGTTCGCCATCGTGGTAGGGCTGCTGGCAGGGCTGTACCCGGCGGCCCGGGCGGCGCGGCTCGATCCCCTGGAGGCGTTGAGATATGAGTGAAGACGGTGCAAGGTACAAGGACCGCCGGGTTGTACTCTCACTTTCAGGCTCGCAGCCCTCGTCCCCGAGGGCGTCTGAGCCGGGTCCGGGCGTCAAGTGCGGGTTTTCGCTGCATGGGACGCCCCCGAGGACGGGGGCTTTGAGCAAGTTGGAGGCGTTGAGATATGAGTGAAGACGTTGCAAGCTACAGGGATCGTCGAGTCATTCTCTTCGTCATCGGCGGCCTCCTGCTCGTGGGCGGGATCGTGATCGGCTTCTTTGGGCCGCTGGAGATGTACTGCTTCTACCTCTTCTCCGAGGGCGGCCGCTTCTACTATGAGGGGTTTGGGTTCGGCTCCTTTATGTTCGGCAACATCGCCGCGCAGATCATCGGCTACTATCTCATCGCCGCGGTGTGCGTGCCGCTCGGATACGGCCATCTGGCGGCGCGGCGCTGGGCCAGGCCGCTCACCCTGACCCTGCTGTGGTTCTGGGTCATCTTTGGCATCCCCTTGACGGTCGTGTTCCTGTTCACGCTGTTTTCGTCCAAGGACTTGTCCCTGGCCGCCGGGCTGGTCGCGCTCGCCCTGGCCGGACTGGCCTACTTCCTGGCCCCCTGGCTCGCTATGCGCTTTTACCGCAGCCGGGACGTGCGGCTGACCTTTGAGACCCGCGATCCCAAGCCGTCCTGGATCGACGAGCTTCCCCAGCCGGTGCTCGTGCTGGGCGCGCTGCTGCTGTTCTTCATCGTCGTGCTGCACATCCCCGTCTTTTTCAACGGCATATTCCCGTTCTTTGGCCTCCTGCTGGTCGATCTGGCGGGCATCTTTATGATCGACGTCTCGATCTTTTGCCTGGCGGGGCTGACGTGGGGCATCCTCAAGCTCAAGCCCTGGGCGTGGTGGGGTGCGCTGGTCTATGTGAGCCCGCTGACCTTTTCGCTGATCTTGACCTTTTCGCAGTACAGCCTGCTGGACATTCTGGCGCGCATGCGTTTCCCCCCGACGGAGATGGAGATTTTGCAGGGCCTGCCGTTTCACGGGTTCCACCTGACGCTGCTGCTCGGCGTGCCGCTGCTCGTCACGCTGGGACTGCTCCTCTTCTCAAAGCGGTACTTCAGCCGCCCTCTCTCGAATCCCTCTGCCAAGGCGTAGCGCCGAATCTGAACCGCAAAGGGCGCAAAGAAAACAGGAAGGGACCACCCATTTGCCCCGGCAGCGGGAATGTGCTAAGATCGCCCCCAGTTGCGCGAGCAGCGAAGGGGCAAGGCAGTGACCGACAAAGGGGAGCTTCGACAACCGGTTTGACCACACGCCGACGCCGCGCTCTGTCTGCAGGAAGGGTGCGCTGTTGTTTGTTGCATCAAACGCTTATCATGGGTGGTATACGAGGTGGATGGTTCTCCATCTAAGGATTGGGCGCCCAAGAGACCACTCCACCACAGACTAGGAAGGTTGTCTTGAGGATAGAGGACTTTGACGAGATGGCCTGGGACAGGCCGGTAGATGAGGCCATCGCCCTAGCGCGTGCTCATTGGGAATCAGGATGTGGGCTAGACGCCGGTCGCATCCTCTACGAGCGTGTGCCAAGGAGGCTTCGTCCACTATGGGGAGCCAGCGCACTGCGGGCCGCTTCCAGGTTCATTCCAGAGATTCCAGAGATTGAGGCAGTTCTCGCATTTGCTGAGAATCCCGACAAGTGGGGTGACGGCGCGGAGAACAAGGAAGAACAAGCTCATGGTTTCTTCGACGCAGCGCGCATTCTTGCGCTTGAGTACCAGGATAAGGACCGTCCACTTGAGAGCATCCTAATCCTGGCAGAGAATGTTGCAAAGGTGACGTACAACGCCTACGGGTATCCGGCACTGTTTGACCACGACGCTGGATGGTTGATCGTGGCGGCCTTGATGTATATCGCCGAGCAAGTCGGGGATGCCGAATTCACGGCTGAGGCTTGGTCACTTCTGAGCAACAAGGAATACATAACGTTGACAGGCCCTGTTGTGTGTCATCCTGCCTGTTTAGCATGTGCTGAATGGTATCTTGATGAAAAGCCATTTGCTGGTCAATAGTAGACCAATCCACGCTACATCTGACGCTGCCTCACGACCTCATATCGCGGCACGATTCCGCTTCGCGGGCCACGTTGAATAGATGGACCCGCCGCACAACCCGCAGCGTGAGCGAAGCCGGTATCCTCAAGCCAGCCCTCGACGAACCCCAGATTCCCCACTCCCCCAATCGCTTTTTTCGCTTCAAAACGCCCTTGACACCGAACATTTGTTCGCGTATAATGTGGCTAGGAAAATGCCCGAACTGCCGGAAATCTTTATCTTCGCCCGCGATATGCGGAAGAAACTGGTGGGCCGGACCATCAGCGCCATCGAGGTCCTGCAGCCCAAGTGTTTGAACGTGCCGGTGAACGAGTTCCAGGACGCGCTGGCGGGCGCCCAGATCCGCGACGTGACCGCCCGGGGCAAGTGGCTGCAGGTCGAGACGACGCAGGGCTGGCTGCTGCTCAGCCTGGGGATGGGGGGCGAGATCCTGCTGACCGACCGGGACCATCTGCCCGAGAAATATCGCCTGGTCTTTGACCTGGCAGACGGTGCTTGCCTGGCGGTCAACTTCTGGTGGTTCGGCTACGCCCACTACGCCGCCGACCTGGCCGATCACAAGATGACGGCCCAGCTCGGCCCCAACGCGCTCGACCTGACGCTGGACGCGTTCCGTGCGCTGCTGCGCGGGCGGCGCGGCGGCGTCAAATCCTTCCTGCTCGACCAGAAAAAGATCGCCGGCATCGGCAACGTGTACATCCAGGACCCGCTGTTCAAGGCAGGCGTGCACCCGCTGCGTGCCATCGACAGCCTGAGCGACGACGAAGTGGCCCGGCTGTGGGAGGCGCTGCGGGCGACGCTGCAGGAGAGCATCGATCGCGGCGGCAGCGCGTGGGAGCGGAACCTGTACGACGAGAAGGGCCGCTGGGATGGCAGCTTTTTCCAGATCGGCTACCGGGAGGGAAAGCCGTGCCCGGCGTGCGGCACGACCGTGGAAAAGATCAAGACCGGCAGCACCAGCGGCTACGTTTGTCCGACCTGTCAGCCGCTGGAAGGCTAGAATGAGGAGGTCGCAATGGCAGAGCATCTTTCGGAAAGGCAGAAACGGATCGTCGAGTTCCTCGGCGAGTACGTGCAGGAGCACGGCTACCCGCCGTCCATCCGCGAGATCGGCGCGGCGGCGGGCATCAGCTCCACCTCCGTCGTGAGCTATAACCTGAAGCGGTTGGAGGAGAAGGGCTACATCAACCGGGACGTGGAGGTGTCGCGCGGGGTGACGCTGACGGGCGCGGCCCGCACCCGCTTCATCCCGCAGGCGGTGGTGCACATCCCCCTGCTGGGCCGCATCGTGGCCGGCGAGCCGCTGCCGGTGCCCGCCAGCGATTTCGCGCTGATGGGCGACGAGACCATCGAGCTGACGCGCGACATCCTGGGAGACCCCGAGGGGCTGTACGCCCTGGAGGTGCAGGGCGATTCGATGATCGACGCCCTGGTGCACGACGGGGACATCGTCGTCATGCGCTACCAGCAGCAGGTGCAGAACGGCGAGATGGCTGCGGTGTGGCTGAAGGAGCGCGAGGAGGTGACACTCAAGCGCTTTTACGACGAGGGGGCGCAGGTGCGGCTCCAGCCGGCCAACCCCACCATGGGGCCGATCTACGTCGATCCGCGCCAGGTGGAGGTGCAGGGCAAGGTCGTCATGGTCGTGCGACAGGTGCAGTAGTGGGGGGGGGGGGGGGGGGCGGCAGCCTAGTTCGCGGCAAGTGTTTGGGTTGGTGCAGGGTGAAACACGTAGCAATTGGGCTCATGGGACTGATCATTGTCGTCTGCGCCGGTGCCTGTTGCACGGATATAGTGCCTTACGCGACTGTCGCCACGAATCAGGCTCCAGCGGCGACGCGTAGACCGACGCCAGCGCCAATACCGACAACCGTATCTCCTCCTCTCACACCCACTCCCACGTTGGCTGCTACTGCGTGCGACAGGCTAGCGTTCGCCAGCGGATCGGGCATCTACGTTGTCAATACTGATGGTTCTGATCTAGTACACGTGGCTGATACACCAGATGGGTATACCCCTATAGGCATCCAGTGGTCTCCTGACGGGAAGCGCCTTGCTTACCTGAATGCCGAGGTGGACAATCCTTGGGCTATGAGCCTGTGTGTTGTGAATGCGGACGGGACGGGTCAGAGGCTGCTCTCTGACTGGCCTGGTGGATTGACCTATGGTTGGTCCCCCGACAGCCAGTACATTTGGAGCGAGCACTGTAGCCGTGCTGGTGAATGTACGTTCACCCTGCAGTCAGTCGAGATCGGTGGGGGCGGCTGTGGAGAGTACTACCTTCCAGGGCTTACACGTTGCATCTCGGAATGCTTTCCCCTCAAACTATCCGATGGCAGATGGTGGTCGAGTCACAGAGAGTGGGGACGCACGATGGTTGTCGCGAGTGAGGACCACCTGTGGGCGCTATGCCCGGAGTTTGAAACGGTTGGGTACTCTCGCGGGTTGCTGTCTCCCGATGAAGCTTGGGTGGCGTTTGGCCCGTTCATTGATGACGTGTCCATTGGGCGCATTGCGGAATCCAGTGGTGAGAACGTGTATACTCCGCAAGCGGCGGGATCTCCTCACTGCGGCATCGGTGCCTGGTCTCCAGATGCTCGAAGCTTCGCCTTCGCCACCTACGAGGGTGATAAGATACTTGTCTGGACCGTCGATCCAATCGAGAAAGCCGAGTCGCTTGTCGCACGACTTGAGGGAAGGGAGTGCCCGGAGGATATAAAGTGGTCTGCGGATAGTCGTCACATTAGCTTGCTCGTCGATGACTATGTGGACAATGGCGGATCGAGTCGCATAGTCCGGGTATGCACTGTGAGCGTGCCGGACGGTGAGGTGAGTTGTCTTCCCCTCGGCGAAGTACCTGAGAGGTGTAGCTGGTCTCCGGGTGGATATTGGTTGGCTTGTGCTGGAGCCGACCTGACGGTGCTTCTAAGCATAGGCGGTGAACAGGTTGATCTCACGACATTGCACACGCGCGGAATTGAATGGTCGCCCACAGGAAGGTGGCTCGCCTTCAGCACAGACGAGTACCCGCTCACTGACGACGATGGTGAGGGATTATATGTGTTCGATCTTGTCACACGCGAGACGATGCAGCTCTCCCATGAGAGAACGCCAGGGTTTGCTTTCTCGCCGTCATGCAGGTGAACGACAGAAGGGTCCACATGCCTTAGCAGAGTGTCCTGTGAACGTGTTGCCTGCCACACGTTCTTCCGCAAGGAACACCAGGTAGAACAAAGCCCAGCCCCCGGGGCTGCCCCCCCCCCCCCCTCTCCCGATAAATCAGATTCTCACGTCACATATCCCAAGTTTTCCCAAATCCATTTGGGATAAAACCCCCGCCCTTTCGCTTGACTTAGAACATACGTTCTGGTATGATATGCGCGCAATGCAGTGGTACGTATGTTCTATTTGTGTACGCGCAAAGCCTCCGCAGCATCCGCATCAAGCTTCCAGGATGAGGCGCGCGGCTCTGCCAGACACTCGAGCGAGCACAGGAGCAAACAAGGATGCGCGAGAAACTAGAGTTTCAAGCCGATAGGATCGAAGCCGTGCTATCTCTGCACAAGATACCGGCGCGCGTGACCGGCGGGACGGTGACGCCCCGCTGGGTGCGCTTCCAGGTGCTGCCCGCCGTGGGCGCCAAGATCTCCAAGATCAAGGGGTTGAGCGAAGAGCTGGCCGCCGCGCTCGACGCATCGAACTGCCGTATCTCCCGGCGCGGCGCGGCGGTGGCGGTCGAGGTGCCGCGCGACGACCCGACGCCGGTGCAGTTGATGCCTCTCTTCCGGCAGCTCAACGACGGGGATGCCGGAACCACAGGTTCCGCGAACGTCCCGCCAATAACGGCCATCCTCGGCTTGGCCGAGGATGGCGCACCGCTGCTGATCCGCCTGCCCTCCCCCGACGTCGCCCACGTCCTGGTGGCCGGGACGACCGGCTCCGGCAAGACGGTGCTCATGCAGACGATGATCCTCAGCCTGGCCATGACCAACCCCGCGCCCTCGCCTTTCCAGATCAACGGCGCGCCGGGAGGGCTGCGGCTGATGCTGATCGACCCCAAGGGATACGCCTTTGCCCCCTTCGAAGGGCTGCCGCACATGGCGCGCGGCGTCATCCGGGATACGGACGAGGCGGTGGAGGCGCTGCGCAGCCTGGTGCACCTGATGGAGCGTGCGGGTCCAAGTCCGCGCGGCCCGACGGACGAGCCGCAGGCCCAGCCGCACATCGTGGTCGTGATCGACGAGCTGGCCGACCTGCTGATGACGGGCGGCAAGCCGATGGAGACGGCGCTGACCCGCCTGACGCAGCGCGGGCGCGAGGCCGGCATCCACATCGTCGCCGCCACGCAAAAGCCCTCGGCAGAGGTGCTGGGGCCGCTGATCAAGGCCAACTTTCCGGTGCGGCTGGTGGGGCGGGTGACCAGCGGCAGCGACGCGCGCACGGCCACCGGCTGGACCGGCACGGGGGCCGAGCGGCTGATGGGGCGGGGGGATTTCGTGGCGGTGGCGGAGGGGCGGGTGATGCACTTCCAGGCCGCCTACGTCTCGCCGGAAGAGATCCGGGATACGGTGGCCCGCCTGGCGCAGAACGAGACGGTCACACCGGCAATCCCTGTGTCTTGGGCCAATCCGCTGGCCCGGTTTGCCGAAGTGTTTCAGGGAGGAGCGTAAACGATGGAAATGGGTGAGAGAGTAAGGGAAAGCAGCAACGCGCGCGGATCGGGAAGGATGAAGACCTTCCTCGGGCTGGTGACGTTGACCTTTGCGGTGACGCTGGCGCTGGTGATCGGCAACCGGCTGAGCGACCAGGCGCTGGCGGTATTGGCGGGCGCGGTGTGCGGTGTGGGGGCGGCGATCCCAACGAGCCTGATCATCGTCGCCGTCAGCCGGCGGCAGCGCGAGGAGGTGCGAGAGGCCCCGCCCACACACCAGCAGGGAGCGTACCCGCCGGTGGTCGTGATCGCGCCGCAGGGGCACCAGCAGCAGCCCTATGGCTGGAACGGGCTCCCTGCTTCACTGACCGGACAATCGCAGCGAGAGTTCACGGTGGTCGGAGGACCACCTACACACACGGAGGTGAAAGCAAATGGCAACTATTTTTAGCGTGAGGACTGGAACTCGGCCGAGAAGGAGAAGCAGCAAGAAAAGCCGCCGGAACGGCGCGGAGCCGATCCAGATGCGGGAACGGCGGCACGGCTACTTCCCCAAGCTGTTCGTGTGGCGGGGAAAGCGGTATCACGTCAGCGCCGTGGAGCGGTGCTGGACGGTCTCGCGGCGCAGCAGGGACAACAGGGTGGAAAGGCATTGCTTCCGCGTGCGCTGCCCGGAGGGGACGTTCGAGGTGTACCAGGACGTGCGGTACAACACGTGGCATATGCAGAAGCAGGTCTCGCCGTGAGCCAAGCCGAACGGTGGCACAGACCATGAAAGAGGGATTGTTGTGGTACGACGATTCGGGGCGCGATCTGGCCGAAAAGATTGGGCAGGCCGCACGGCGGTACCGGCAAAAGTTCGGCACGCCCCCCGACGCCTGCTACGTCCATCCTTCAGCGCTGAACGGCAATGGCAAAACACGGGACGTGGGCAGGGTGCGCGTGACGGCGCTGCCCACCGTGCTGCGGCACCATTTTTGGCTGGGGCAGGAGGCAAAGCGCCGATCAAGAACGAGAAAAGGTAATAGGTAGCTGGCTGTTGGGTAGTGGCGGAACCATCCCGCACAACAGCAGCCGGCCCGTAGCAGCAACACTGGGAGGGTAGTAATGAACGAGCCCAATTGGGTACTCACAACCGTCATCGGGGCCGTAGCGGGCTGGCTGCTTCCCTATCTCGTGAGGGGCGTGGTTTTTGTCGTCCGGCGATTCCGGCGGGGAGCCGTCGAGGGCAGATGGTACGTCTACCACGTCGCAGACCGAGACGGCAGGCTCAGGGTCGAGCCATCCATCTGGCACATCCGCAAGGGCTTTAGCAGCAGCTTTGCCGTCGAAGAAATGCGAAAAGGGTTAGAGACCCCAATGTACAAGGGGAGCCTGCTCTTTGAACGGAATTTCTGGCTGGTCAGGCTCAGCGGCGTGGAGCACGAGGAGGAGCTCTTGATTCGCCTGCTCACGCCCATCCCGACCGAGAAAGCCAGCACGTGGGGGCTGTACCTCGGCATAGACGTCCAGGGTAGGCCCGTGGCCGGCCCCATCCTCGTCACCAGAGAAGAGCTGCCGGTGGCCGACGCTTCGGGGGTATTGCTGGAAAAGACAAAGGTGCATAGCAGGATGAGGCTGCTGACCGCATAGAGGTTCAGCGGCAGGGAGACGCCGGGGGTTGCCCCGGCGTCTCCCTTTCAATCGGATGAGGCCAACTCTGCCACCAGCAGGTCGAGCGCCACCTCCGCCTCGATCTCCCCACTCTTGATGGCCACGTCGGTATCGAGCAGGTGGCGGTAGATCGCCTCCAACTGCGCGGCGCTAAAGTGAGTAGCCTGGCTGTGGAGCTTGCCTGCTGGGAAGGGATGGATGCCCAGCGTCTTGGCGATAGATTGCGGGTTGGCCCCTCCGACTTTCAACTCCTTGACCTGGATCAGGAGCCGGAACTGGCGCACGATCATCGCCAGCAGCCCCAGCGGGTGCTCGCCCGCATCCAGCAACCGGTGGAGTGTCTGGGCGGCGGTGCGGCCGTCGCGCTGCCCGAGGGCATCGACCAGATCGAAGATGACGGCGGCCTGGGCGTAGGGCACGAGCGCGTCCACGTCCGCTGCCGTGATAGGCCGCTCCCCATCGGTGTAGGTCACCAGCTTGACGATCTCCTGGTCGAGCAGCCGCAGGTCAGCCCCGACGACGGCAGCCAGTTGCGCGGCGGCCTGCGGCTCGATCTCGCCGCCGTGCTTGGCGACACGGTCCGCGATCCATTTGGGCAGCGCTTTTGCATCCGGTGGGTCGAACTGCTTGACGTAGCCCTGCGCCTCCTCCCGGGCCAGCTTGAGGATGGGATGGCTGGCAGGCAGGACCTTATCCTCGACAAAGACCAGGCGGGTCGTCTTAGGCAGTCGGAGGAGGTAATCGGCGAGACCCACCAGGGAATCCCTCTGACTGGCAGCCCGCGCCAGCAGCCCTTCGACGATCACGAGCCGCTTTTCGGCCAGGAAGGGGATAGCGTCGCAAGCGTGGCGCAGCTCGGCCAGGGTGGTCTTTCTTCCATCGAGGATAGTGGTGTTCAGATCGACCGTGTCGGGCGGGCCGAGCCGCCGCTTAAAGTCGGCCAGCGTCTCGGCGCGGGTGAACTCGTCGGCGCCGTGAAGCACGTAGAAGGTGGGGGCAGGCTTCGCCATCGTCTCCTATCCCTGCGTACGGACAAGGTGGACGGCAGAGGCGTCAGCCCGCCTCTGCTGCGCGACGCTGGCGATGCACAGGCCGCCGACGTCGGGACAGGTGGTCACGTGCGCCTGGATGACGGGGCCCACCTGCCGGGCCAGATGGATCCCTCCCAAAGCTGCGAGGCAAGCGAGCGGCAGGCGGGCGAGGCGATTTAGAAAACCCTTTTGCCGGTTCTTTGACGATCCGCCAAGGACCAAGAAGGTGCCTAGCCCGGCCAGTATCGCGGCAGCGGCAAAGTTGGTGCCGCAGTTGGCGTGGACGGCCATCTGGCGCTGACCGACCCTCAACCGTCGCAATGCTTCCTGAGCAGCAGCGGCCAGCTCTTCCGTAGGCACGTCGCCAAAGATGTAAAAGCCCCATGGTGTGGAGATTCCCCCCACCCGGCGGTACAGATGCCGCTCACCGAGAACGTTCAGCGTCGCGTGCTCCAGCGCGTGGTTGCGGCGCGTGCGGGAGATCAGGGAGAGTAGAAAGGGTTGCTTGGGTGTAGGTAGCGTCTCGTCCATTGGCATGTCAAGATGAAGGACACGTGATGGTGAAACGTGAAACACACTGATGCATATGATACCACGAATGCGAAGAAGCGGCCAATTTGGCGGGGGAAACGTCACTCCGAGACTGGCCGGGCAATGACAACCAGACGGTTGCGCAGGCTGCCGTAGGGATGGCAGGTGACAAGGGTGAGCCGCTCGTCCTCGGTGGGTTGGATATAGCTCGCGTTTTCGACGCGCACCTCCAACGGCCGGCCTGCCTCGGTCAGGATCAGCGTCTCGCTGACGGCGTAAGTGCGAGACACGGCCCCCGAGTAGACGACGACCTCGTCCCCCTCCTCCAGTTTGTACAGATCGCGAAAGACCTCACCGTGGGTGGTGTTATGGCCGTTGAGGACGGTATTGCCGGGCACACCCAGCGGCGCGGAGGTCTCGTGCCAGCCGACGGCGCGCGTATCCGGGATCTCGAACGTTGGCTGCTCTTGTCCATCGACTTTAATCATTGTCCGAGGGACGGGCACAACCGGGGCGTCCAGGTCGATGGCGGGGATGACGATGCGATCGGGGACGGCAGGGAAAGGTGTGGAAGTGGGGCGATGGGCGAGGATAGGTACGGGGGTGTGGGTGGGAGCCTGCGTTGGAGAGGCAGCAGTGGCAGTGGGAAGAGGCGGCGCTGAAGGCGTGGTCGGCGTGGAGGGTGGAGAGGCCAGGCGGGAACTCACGTAGGGATAGGCCAGAAAGCCGCCGCCGAGGAGGAGCAGCAGGCCGCCCCAGGTGAGGACTTGGGCCCTCAGTCTCCGTCCCATTTGCTGCACTGAGCCGAGTTCCTGCATACCGCCACTGTGGTTGTTGAGCCACCCTCCCGCCGGTTCGACGCTGGCTGCATGTAAATCATGTTGGTCGCCGGCATGCACTTCCCATTACGGAATTGCTTCTGAACCCAAAGCAAGGTGGGCACCTACAAAATGGCGGACGGAGGGGCTATTGATCGGAGGAGGCGGTAGCGCTCAGGCGTCCGGCCATGTCGCGTAACTGGCTGAAGCTAATGGGCTTGATGAGCACGATATCGGCCTGGCGCCGCACGCCATCGGTCAATTGGGGATGAGCGGTGGCGACGACGACGCGGGTTTCTGCCAGCCGTGGATCGGAGCGGATCCTTTCCAAGATCTCTATCCCGGACACACGGGGCAGTCCCAGATCCAGAACGATTACATCCGGTTTTGCAGTGGACAGGCGTACAACCGCCGCATCGCCAGTACGAACCGTTTCAGTCTCAAAGCCTGCCTCCTTCAGCGCCTCGGAGAAGATGATGGCAGAGTCCACGTGGTCCTCAACGATCAATGCGAATGGCTTGCTCATGCCGCGCCCTCCTGTGCGGGGGCAGGCCTCTCGCCCGCAGGCGGATACGAGATGAGCGGCAGGATGACGGTGAACGTGCTGCCTCGCCCGACTTCGCTCTCCAGCTCAATCTCGCCACCCATCAGTCCAACCAGTTGCTGGACAATGGACAGGCCTAACCCCGCCCCACCGTACTCCCGTGTGATTGGATCATCTGCCTGTAAGAAGGGAACAAAGATGTCAGCCTGGGCCTCCTCCGCGATGCCACGCCCGGTGTCGGACACCTCCACCGCCCAACGATCTGAGGCGGGCATGTAGACGCGCATGCGCACAGAGCCCCTATCCGTAAACTTGATACCGTTGCTGACCAGATTGGCCAGGATCTGAAACAGACGCTGGAAATCACCGACGAGCATTGCGGGCACGTCATCAGCGACGTGGCCGGTCAATTCCAGCCCTTTACTCTGCGCCGTCATGGCCATCACGCTCTGGACGTTTTCAACCAGTCTACCCGGCGCAAGAGGGGTCACGTTCAAAGCTAGGCGTCCTGTCTCCAGTTGGGTTCGATCCAGAAGATTATTGATCAGGTTCACCAACTGTCCGGTGTTGGCCGCTGCACGTTCCAACGCATTGCGTTGCTGATCGGTGAGGGGGCCATAGACGTCCTCTTTCAGCATGTCGATATAGCCCAGGACGGCATTGAGCGGCGTGCGAAACTCGTGGGAAGCGATGGCCACAAAATCACTCTTGACACGCTCTACCCTGGCCTCTTGGGTGGAATCGTGGAATACGGCCACGGTGCAGATCGTTTGGTCAGATGTGTCGGAGGCCGGAGCCAGGCTCACCGAGAGCGTCCTGTCGCCCTGACGGAGCTCAATATCTTTTTTCTGGCGACCGTTGTCCTCCCCCTCACCGATCAGAGCATTGAGGTCATTGCCCACGATCTCACGAACGGATCGGCCCAGGAGGCGGGCAGCAGCAGGGTTGGCAGCAGCGGCCTTGCCGTCCAGATCAAAGATGACGACCCCTTCGTCAATGCTCCTCAGGATATCGTCGTTCTTGCCCAAGAACTCGATCAGTTGGCGCGCCCGCTCGGAGACGCTCTGGTTAAACGCACGGTTGAACATAGGGGAACCCAACGCCAGTGACCACTAAAGATTGGAACAAGAACCTGCTACTCTTCCGACGAGGAATCCGCAGAAGCCAAGCGTGCAGCCAAGCTCCGCAACTGGGTGAAGCTTATCGGCTTGAGGAGCACCAGATCGGCTTCTCCCTGGACACTGTCGGCCATCTGGGGGTGAGCAGTGGCAACGATCACACAGGTCTCAGCCATCCGAGCATCGGTGCGAATCTGACGGAGGATATCGATACCCGAGACCTGAGGCAAATTCAGATCCAATATCACCATACCCGGTATTGTCTCAGCCAGCCGTTCTAGAGCTTTGTCACCAGAGTCGATAACCTCAGTCTGAAAGTCGGCTGCCTTTAGCGCCTCCGCAAAAATAGTCGCAGCGTCGATGTGATCTTCGATGATAAATGCGAGTTGGTTTTCCATCTCACGCCTCCTACTACTATCGAATTTGTACATCCTGCAAAATTATACACCACAGACGCAGGCAGGACAAATGCACCAAGCAACACGATCACACCCTTAGCCCCTGGTTGACTGACAAAACTCTGTAGTCGCGGTTTCCAAACCGCGCGATTTGGAAATCGCGGCTACACAGTGCCGTTTTTCGGCAAAAGCTGACGCTTTTTCGTAGGTCCGTGTCTCAACCGCGATTTGTCAGTCAACCAGCCCTTAGCCCTCTGCTGCAAAGCGCTCGATCTGCGCGGCTTGTCCTGGCTTGATGCGAATGAAAGGGCGCACAGCCCGGATGCGCGCCCATGCCTCGTCGGGCACGAGACCGGTGCTCACCAGATAGGCGGCGGCCATCGTCGGCGCGCGGCCTACGCCAGCTCCGCAGTGAATGTACACCCCGCCACCCCGCGCGATCTCCTCCGCGATGAAGGCAGCCCCCTCATGCAGTTGCTCCAGCGTGGGCGGCGTGTCATCGACCGCCGGCACGTGCAGGTAGCGCTCTGGCGCGATGCCGGCAGCAGCGTCGTCGAACTCGGCCCGCAGGTTGACCACCGCCGTGATGCCCCGCGCCGCCAACCTCTGCCACCCGCGCCGCCGGTACTGCCCACCCACGTGCAACTGCGGCGCGATCTGGCTCACGCTGCGAATGGGCGCGCCGGTGACGACGCGCACAGCGTGATCGGCAGCCCACAGCACGGTCACGCGCACTCCTTGGCGGCTGAACCGGGACCACACGATACCCGCGTTCTTGATGAGCTTTTTCAGCAAATTCGACATCGTCGCCTCACTTCTCCACACGAAGCTGCTCCAGAAACGCTGTGTTCCCTCCCGCCACCAAGTCGATCCGCTCGAGCCCTGGCCACGTGTAGAGCGCAACGGCGATCTGGTAATCGCCCAGCGGCAGGTCCGGAGGCACGGAGATGTCGAACCAGGTAATGAACGTGTCCGCTTCTCGCCACTGGATGCTGTCAAAGCCGGGCCCATCGGACTGGGCGATCAGCCGGTTATCCAGCGTGAGCAGGTAGGTGCCAAAGTGGTACACCACCTCCGGCGGCTGCGTCTCGACCGACCAGGCGAGCGTCAGCCGAAGCATCGTGCCGGGACGCACCGGCCCACGCTCGTACCGCACCAGCGCGACGCCGTTGGCCCACGTGGCCAGGGGCTCCTGGGAAAAGAAGCCCTCCACCACGTCGGCCCGGGCATCCTCAGGCAGATCGTAGAACCGCCAGCGCTCGCCCAGAACCTCGATCGTCTTCTCGGAGAGCGGCACGGCAACGGCCTCCAGCCACGCCGAGGCCTGACTCCCTGGCAGCGCATCCAGATAGACCGCGCACGGATGGGGCACCGGCACGGCGAGGTTTCCGTCCGCCAGCAGCACACGCTCCCACGAGACAAACCCGCGCAATAGCGAGAGCTCGGACGCCTCCAGGTGATGCCCCTTGGCTACGACGACCAAGTCGCATCCCGGGCGCTCGGCCAGCAATTGGCGGCTCGTCTGGATCGCCGCCCGCACGTGTCGAATCTGCGGGGAGCCCTTTCGCGTGTCGAAGCGGTGATCCTGAACCTGCAGGTTGAACCACGTCTGCCAGCCGACCAGCGCCAGCAGCGGCAACAGCACAACCCAGGTGGCGATCTGGAGCACACGCCGTGTCACCTTTCGCTTGGCGCTCTGAGCAAGGCGCTCGACGACGCGCTGTAGCCCGGCCACGCAGACGCCGATCAAGACAAAGTGAGCTGGCCACTGGCCGATCAGGTAATAGATCTGCAGGTAGTGCGCCGAGCGGAGGTAGAACAGGATCGGCAGGAAGAACCACAGCAACAGGATGACGAGGCCAGTCCAACTCTGCGCTGCCTCCTGGCCGCTACGACGTCGCGCGAACGAACGCGCGCACGCCCCGATGGCATAGGCCAGCGAAAGCGCCAGCAGGATCGTAGCCAGGGTGTCGAGCTGCGCCACGTACCTGGCGGCCCTGAACAACCCTTGCGCGCGCAGCAGGTCAAAGCTCAGCAGAATTGCGGCAGGGCTCAAAGGCGCGGGATCACCGGCGAGATCGAGCAGGACCTTCACGTCAGTCCATCCCACGCCGCTCTCGTAGAGCAGGAAAGGCACGTAGGAGAGTACAAAGATGGCGCCACCGGCGACCAGCGGCCAAATCCTAAGCTTGCGCAAAAAGATCACGCAGACCAACCCCGTCGTCAGTAACTGGATGACCGTGCCCGGATGCACCTGTGTCAAGCAGGCAGCCCAGGCAAAGCTGAGGATCAGGTAGATGGGGCGCTGCTCGGCCGCAAAGTAGAGCAACAGACAGGCGAACATCAGCGACGCAAAGACCGGAACCATCGTCTGGTTCCAGATCTGCTGGCTATAGAGCACACCCCACGGGTTGACGGCAAAGAGCAGCGCCGCCCAAAAAGCCGCGCGCTTGCCAAACACCCGGTACGTCGCCCAGCCGGTGGCGACGACCGCTACCATTCCCGAGATCAGTGTCATGATGGCGACGCTGAGGACATCAGGCCAGACCCGCAGGGCGGCGGCGAAGAGATACTCGATCATCGGTGGGTTCATGAACCCGGCCGAGGACTTGTTGGCCGCCAAGGGTATCTCGCCGCCGCTGATCCACTGCATGGCTATCGAGAGCGTGAGGGCCTGGTCGGCCCAGATCTCTGTCGTATCTAAGCGCCGCACCCGCAGGAAGAGCGCTAATCCCAAGACCAGCAAGGCCAAGATGGCTTCGATGAGAAGGCGTTTGCGTTTGTGCATGCAACGTAACCAATCAGTCTCTGCCCGGTTTCAATACTGGGGAACTCGAACACGCCGGGATATTATACCGCACCCTCACCAAGCTGTGAAGTTGCGGCTTGCGCCACCCGGTGTTAAAATCCAGCCAAACTACTATATAAGGAGTGCACGATGACCGAATCACCCCACCCACGTGGACGCTATTTCGAACAGTTCGAGGTCAGCGAAATGCTGGAGACGCCCGCCCGCACCATCACCGAGGCGGACGTGGTGACCTTCGCCGGGCTTTCGGGCGACTATAACCCCATCCACACCGACGCTGAGTTCGCCAAGGAGACGATGTTCGGTGAGCGCATCGCCCACGGCCTGCTGGCGCTCTCCACCGTCAGCGGGCTGGCCTGGCGGACGGGCTTCATGGAAGGCACCGCCGACGCCCTCATCAGCGTGGAGTGCAAGTTCCGCAACCCCGTCAAGTTCGGCGACACCATCCGCGCTCAGTTCGAGGTCAGCCAGAAGAAGGAGATGAAGCGGTTGGGCGGAGGCTTCGTCACCTTCAATGTCGTCGTCCTCAACCAGCGGGATGAGACGATCCAGAAGGGTGCCTGGACCGTCCTGATCAGAAGCGCGCCCTAGGCTGCTGGCAACAGGGCACCGCTTCACATCCCCGACACGCCAGCCACCTCTAGCCCGGCCGGGACGCACGCCCCGACCGGGCCGCCACTTTTTCGCGCAGAGCAACCGTGGGTGAGCTGTCGTGCAGGCGTAGGCCGCGCGACCTGAAACACGGTCTGTGCAGAGTATAATTGTGCCAGGACGGATAGGTTTGCAATCTCCAACTCACCTGTTATAATCTGCCCAGGCACGGAGACTGGTGTCTTCGTACACCCTGGTGGATCGCAGAGGTACTATCGCACATGTCCGAAGAGCATGATTTGGACAACACGCTTCGCGTGGAGGACGATCTCCATCGCACGCGCCGCATAGAAGCCGAGGATAGAGGCGACGTCCAGCGCTGGCCTGCGGAACCCCCGCCAGCGCTGGACGACACACAGCCCTCGCCATCCCTGTCTTCGGTAGAAGACGCATCGTCGGTAGATGATAAGTCTTTAGCAAACAACGCATCTTTGGCAAGAGATGCATCTCCATCAGGAGGCGCGTCTTCTGATGAAGCCGCTTCTTCGGACCTCTCGCCAGATGACATAGAAACGGGCGAGTTGCCGGGCGACCTAGGGGAGCCCACTGTCGCGATGGCGCGGGTGCCCACCGGCGCGACTCCGACCGCCAGGCTGATCCGCGCCGTCCCGCCGCCACAACGCGAGGGCTACGTTCTGCCGCGGCCGCCCGCCAGGGAAGCTCCGAGGCAGCCGCCGCCGCCTGCTTACACCATCGCGCCGCGCCCTCGCACCGGCCAAACCCCTCCACAGCCGCCGTCTGCCCGCCCGGTGCCGCCCACGCAGCGGCCCGGCTACGTCCCGCCAACCCGCACGCCGCCACCAGCGAGGAGAGCCACCCGCAAGCCGCGCCGGTGGGGCCGGATACTGGCGAACGTCGTTTTCTTCGCCGCCGTCGCCGTGGTGCTGGTCTTTATCCTGGCCGTAGTATCCTCGCTGATCGGCTATGCATCCATCGCCGCCCAACTTCCTGCGCCGGAGGAGCTACGGAACCGCCAGACCACCTTCGTCAGCAGCAAGATCTATGACCGCGCGGGAAACCTGCTCTACGAGGTGACAGATCCTCAGGGGGGGAAGCGTACCTACGTCACCTACGACAACATCTCGCCATACCTGATCAACGCCACAGTCGCCACCGAGGATCGCAATTTCTGGCTGCACCCAGGCTTCGACCCAATCGCCATCGCCCGCGCCATCTACTACAACGTCTCGGAACAACGGATCGTCTCCGGCGCCAGCACCATCCCCCAGCAGTTGGCCCGCAACATGCTGCTCACGCCGGAGGAGCGCGTCCAGCAAACCAACTGGCGCAAGATCAAGGAAGCCATCCTGGCTGCCGAACTGTTCCGCACCTACGACCGGGAGATCATCTTGGAGATCTATCTCAACGAGATCTACTACGGCAACCAAGCCTATGGCATCCAGGCTGCCGCCGAGACCTACTTTGGGGTAGGCGCGAGCGAACTGGCGCTGGCGCAGGCCTCCTTCCTAGCCGGCCTGCCTCAGTCTCCCGCGGTGTACGATCCGTTCGGCGGAGGACGGGATGCGGCCCTCGCCCGCCAACAAGACGTGCTGGCGTTGATGGTAGAGGACGGCTACATCACCGAGGCGGAGGCGGCGCTGGCCGCCTCCGAGATGCGCGCCTACCCATTCCAAGCACCCCGGAACGACCTCGACATAGCCCCCCACTTTGTGGTCTACACACGGCAGACGGTGGAGGCGCTGTTTGGCCCAGAAATGCTCTATCGCAACGAGGAGGGCAAGAGCTGGCGCATCTATACCACCCTCGATCCTCGCCTGCAGCGACTGGCCGAGCAGGCTGTGCGCGACGGCGTGGCAGGACTGGCCGACCGCAGCGCCACCAACGGCGCGCTCGTCGCCATCGACCCCGACACCGGCCACATCCTGGCGATGGTCGGCTCCGTCGATTTCAACGACGAAGCCATCGATGGGCAGGTCAACGTCGCGCTGCGCTGCCGCCAGCCCGGCTCGTCCATCAAGCCCCTGACCTACCTCGCCGCCTTCGAGCGGGGCTGGACCCCCGCCACGCTCCTGTGGGACCTGGAGACCGAGTTTCCCAGTGGGACCGGCGAGCCGTACGTGCCGGTCAACTATGACGGCAAGTACCACGGGCCGGTGCTCGTGCGCGACGCGCTGGCCAATTCGTACAACGTCCCCGCTGTGGAGACGCTCCAATTCGTGGGGGTCGATGGCCTGCTGGAAATGGCCGGGCAGTTGGGCGTCGATTCGCTGGTGCATCCTGAACTCTACTGCCCAGAGTACCCATACGACTACCCGCCTCCTTATGGCCTATCGCTCACACTGGGCGGTGGCGAGGTCAAGCTGCTGGAGATGACGAGGGCCTTCGCCGTCCTGGCCAACAGCGGCACGCGCATGCCGCTCACCCCAATCCTGCGCATCGAAGATAGCAAGGGCAACGTGCTGATGGACAACTCCGTGCAAGCGGGCGAGCAGGTCGTCACGCCCCAGCACGCCTATCTCATCACCAGCATTCTCTCCGATACCCAGGCCCGCTGCCGCGCCTTCCGCTGCCCCAGCATCCTCGAGCTCTCCCGGCCCGCGGCAGCCAAGACTGGCACCACCGACGACTTCCGCGACGCATGGACCATCGGCTACACCCCTGACTTGGCGACCGGCGTGTGGGTGGGCAACTCGGACAACTCGCCAATGAGCCAAGTAGCCGGCGGAGGTGGTGCCGCGCCGATATGGCACCAGTTCATGGAAGCGGCCCACGAGGGATTGCCTGTGCGTGACTTTGTGCGCCCACCTGGCGTGGTCGAGTACGAGATCTGCACCGACTCGGGCGCCCGGCCAACCGAGTACTGTCCCCAGCGCAAGGTGGAAGTCTTTGTCGAGGGGCAACCGCCGCTGGACAAAGCACACGATTGGTACCAGATGGTGCAGATCGACGACTTTACCCGGCTGCGGGCGAACGATCTCTGCAACGACCGGGTCATTGAGGAGAAGATGATCGTCATTGAGGATAAGCGTGGGCGCGAGTGGATCCAGGCGCACCCGGAGTATTTCAGCAGCCGAGGGCTAGAGCCGCTCCCCCTGGCCCCCGTTGAGTACTGCACCGATGCCTCTGATCAGCCAGTGCTCTACATCTCCCGGCCCGCCGAGGAAGAGACAGTGCACGGCATCGTGCAGGTCTTTGGCACCGTGCAAGTGCCCAATTTCCTCCACTACGAGGTGCTGTATGGCGTCGGCGACGCCCCCATCGGCTGGGGCTGGATCAGCGGGCCGCACAAGGCGCAAGTGCGCGACGGTCTGCTGGCCGAGTGGGACACCTCCCACCTGGCCCCCGGCTTCTACACGTTACGCATCACGGCTTTCAACCAGGAGACGCGCAGCGTCGAAACGCGCGTTCACGTCTACGTCTCGCAGCCGACCAAGACGCCCGCCCCGACATCGATCCCCACCACGATGCCGACGGACGTGCCGACCCTCACGCCGACGCCAGGGGCGACCGCTGCGTCCCCCACGTCCCTGCCCACGCTGCCACCGACCGACACACCTGTACCAACGCCTGCACCTACAGGCACGCCGACCAACACACCCACACCTACACCGGTGCCCCTGCCTACAGCCACGCCAACCCCGACGCCCACACCCGTCCCGCTCGACACGCCGACACCCACATCGACCCCCACGCCGACCAACACACCGACGCCTACACCCTAGCAAAGCCCTTTCGAGCTTCGAGGCCAAGGGCCCTTATGGCTGGATCTCGACGCTCTGCAGCCACACTAGGCTGTCCCGGGCATAGGGCCGGTCGCTGACGACGGGCAGGCGCACAATGTCCGGGTACGTGTACATCCCTACCAACAGCTCGTATCTCCCCGGCGGCGTGTCGGGCGGGACCTGCAGGTCGATCTGCTGGGTGACGATATCCCCCTTGAACCACCACGACGTAGGATAGAGCCCTTCCATCGGCGGTGCGTCGTGCTGGGCTACCAGGTCTCTGTCGGCACTCAGCAGGTGGACGAAGACAGTGTAGTCATCTCTGGGTGGGTGCAGCGCCTGCCAGTAGAGGGTGAGGGAAAGACGATCGCCTGGGAAGACACCCCCCTCTAACTCCCCCCTACCAGGGAGGAGAACCAAGTTATATCCCACCAAGAGCACCTGGTCGCCGAGGGTCGTATCCACGGGCTGGATGGCTACCGGAGCGCTAGCGTCGGCTGCGGCGATGAAGCGCACGTCCTGGAACAGTACGCTGAGGCAGCGTTCGCTCTGGATGTAGGGTGAGCACCCCGACTCGTCGCCGGCCACGCCTCGCGTGACACCGCTGCAGCGCGGGTCGCCGACGTAGCGCGTGCAGCCGTCGAGAGCGCTGAGGGTGATCTGGTTGAGACCAGGTCGCAAGGTGAGGCCCGGTGTGGTATAGGTGATCCAATCGCCGATGACCAACGGTGACAGCCGGGTCCGATTGACCTCCACCTGCAACCGCTGGGGGGCAGCGAAGGGCAGGGCTCTGAACTGGAGCACGCCCTCCTGCCCGATGGGCGAGTAAATGTACAGGTCTGCAGAGTTAGGCATCCAGCGGGCTGGCCGCCCATCCCAGTCTTCCACGTACTGCCAACCGCGCTCAGGAGAGCGCCAGTCGTTGTTCGGTATCGCATACACCAGGTTTTGCACTGCCGACGGCCCCGGCGCGACCTCGTAGATGGCGATACCCTCTTCAGTCGAGCGGGGTGGGCCGAACTCGGCCTCCAGCAGCCGCATCTTACTCTCGACGTTGCTCGCGTAGAGCGTGTGCAGGAAGACGTAGCCTACCCCCTCGGCGCGGGCGACTGCTGCCCGGTCGCCCCCCCCTGGCGTCGGGACGATGTCGTCCTCCGCTTGCGAGTACAGCAATCCGTCCAGGAAGCCGGCCACGTCGGGGAATACGGGCAGGTCGCGCTGGAACCAACAATCGAACACGGGGCGCTCGTGGATCGTCTGGTGGAAGACGGATAGCTGCTTGACGTACCCGGAGACAATGGGCAGGTTCAGCACAGCGCCATCCGCAGGATCACGAGCTATTTCGGTCAGGTAGGCCGGGATGGAGACCGACATCGTGGGAAAGGGCCAGGCGACCAGCAATTCCCCCAGCGTGAACAGGCACAGCGCCACAGCGAGAGCGTGTTTCCACTCCCGCCGCGTTCGCACCACCAGCCACGCCAGCCCGTAGGCCGACAGCACCGCCAGAGCCAGCATGAGCGTCGCGTTGATACGCGCCGGGGCGCGGTTGAGCGAGAGCAACGGCAGATTGGCCAAGAGGGCATAGGGCAGCGCTATCGTGATCCCTGCGCTGCCCTCGATATCGTTTATGGGGAAAGTAACCACCCCACCATTCATCTTGAGCACCGGCCCCAGTGAGAGCACCGCTGCGACGACGGCGACCAGCGTCCAAGCAGCCACCTTGCGGCGCTGGGTCACGGCAGCGAGCATCCCCAGCCCCAACGGCACGATGCCTGCGTAGACCAGCAACTCGGCGATGCGCCAATCGGAGGGCGCCGCGCGCCGCGCGTAGTCGGGCACCATCCCCAGCGCGCCGAGAACAGGGTGGATGGGAGAGGGCGCAATGACCCCCAGGAGGTCGGCGGAAAAACTGACGGCGCCGATTCCCTCCAGGTAGTTTCCCTGTCCCGCCGCTTGCTGGCGCAGCACCGGCCCAAAAAAGGGCATTGCGATGACTGCGCCGAGGGCCAGCGCACCCGCCAGCGCCAGCCACGCCCGGCGCTCGATCTTGCGCTTCAGCAGGAACACCTCACATAGCAGCCAAGCCACCGTCGCCGGGGCGAGCAGGAACGGGATGAACAGCGGCTGCACCAGCAGCGACGCCCCCAGCGTGAGCCCGCACAGTATCGCCGTCACCGCCCTTGGCTTCTGGATCACCTTGACGAGCAATAACAGGTAGAGGGGGAATGCGTAGGTCGCGATCAACTCCAGATGCCCGGCGAGGGCGTGCGCCACACGGCTAGGGGCAAATGCGTACACGATCCCGCCCAGAATCCCGGCCCAGCGATTGCCGGTTAGGTGAGCGCACAACGCGTAGGCGGTCAGGCCGCTGAGGAAAAAGGTGAGCAGGACGACCACGTTGTACGCAGTGACGGGGGAGAGAAAGAGCAGGAAAGGAACCCCCTCCACGTAGGTAGCGAAGTAAGTCAGCAAGAGGGGATAGTCAGCCCCGTCGGGGAAGTAGAGCCAACGCAGGTGGCTTGGGCTCTCGCCCAGTTCAAGCAACGCCTTCCTGAACCACCAAATCTCATAGGTCTGCTGATAGGCATCACGGCTCCACTGGGGATTCTGCGCCAGGCTGGTGTCGAGTTGCGTGACCAGCGGCCACGTGACTGCAATCGTCAGGGCAGCAAAGGTCAACACGACAGCAACAGCGGGGCCGATCCGCTGTAAGCGCTCTGTGAACTGCTTCACTGCGAAAGACGGCTCCTTCATCCCCAAAACTTTAGCTCCCACACCGTTGCCGAGTCCCCCGTCGCCTCGAACCCGAAGCAGCGGTACAATCGCTGGGAAAACCGGTTGTCGGACTGTGTGTTGAGTGTGACCAGTTCGGCTCCCCGATGCCACAAGGCGCGCAGCGCGCAGTGCAGCAGCGACGCACCGATACCTTTGCTCTGGTGAGCCGGGTGCACGGCGACGCGGTTGAGATGGGCCGACGGCAGGCGCAGATCCGCCTCGGCGTACCCGACTACCTCCCCTGCCACCTCTGCCACGACAAAGTGGGCCGACGCGGCTACCCGCTGGTGCACCGTGTCCTTGCCCTGCCACCAGTGGGAGGTGAACGCCGACCGATCCACGGCCACGACCGCCGGGACATCCGCATGCGACGCCGGGCGCAGATGAGCGGTCGTGTCACTCACATCAGGGAGATTGCGGTCGAACTTGGCCAGCGTCACCACGTCGGTCAGCGGCTCAAAGCCGCGCGCTTCCAGGTGCGGTCCCGCCCAGCCGCCATAGTCCATCCAGGCCAGCGTCTGCGATCCGAGACGGCGCAGCCCGTTGAGAACGGGGGACAGTGCCAAGTCCAACCACTCATCGATGTCCAGCCCGTCATCCAGGGCAGCCACCCGTATCCAGGCCACGGGCGACTCGTCGGGCCAGGCAGAGAGCGCCCCCGCCACAGCTCCGCCATGCTCGACCACGACGAACGCGTCGTCCGTGAGATGCTCCTCCCAGGGCCACATCCGGAGCAATAGGCGGCGTCCTCCTTTGTGCAGGGATTCGATGGCGAGCCGATCGTCTGGAGAGGCCCTTCTCATCCTCATGGTCACGAAGCCATTCACCGGTGTTTACTTTAGCACATCGCAATCAGGCGGTCAAGCTGTTGAAAACCCCGCTCCCAGCAACTATTTGCCTTTTTACTCCATTTGGTGTACACTTTGACAACAGAGGCGAACGAACGTTTCACCTTAATCATATCTAGTAGCGGCATAGGCGTGAATTGCACGTATGGCTGATGAAGGACGACGGAAAGCGCTAGAAACGGCATTGGCAAGTCTGGCCAAGCGATTCGGCGAGGGAGCGGTGATGCGGCTGGGGGAAGCGACTCACCTGCAAGTCGAGATTATCCCCACCGGTTCCCTGGCTCTCGACCGCGGCCTCGGCGTGGGTGGCATCCCCCGAGGCCGCGTCACCGAGATCTATGGCCCCGAGGGTTCAGGCAAGACCACCCTCTGCCAGCACATCGTCGCCGAGGCGCAGAAGCGCGGCGGCACCGCTGCCTTCGTCGATATGGAACACGCCCTCGACCCGGCCTACGCCGCCACCTGCGGCGTGGACGTGGAGAACCTGCTCATCTCCCAGCCCGATACCGGCGAGCAGGCGCTGGAGATCGCCGAGGCCCTCATCCGCTCAGGGGCGGTGGGCATCGTCGTCATCGACTCGGTGGCGGCGCTGGTGCCGCGGGCGGAGATCGAGGGGGAGATGGGGGATTCACATCCGGGCTTGCAGGCGCGGCTGATGAGCCAGGCGCTGCGGAAGCTGAGCGGGGCGGTGAAGCAGTCGAACACGGCGCTGGTGTTCACGAACCAGTTGCGGGAAAAGATCGGGGTGATGTTCGGGAACCCGGAGACGACGTCGGGAGGGCGGGCGCTCAAGTTCTACGCGACGGTGCGGTTGGACGTGCGCCGCATCTCGGCCATCAAGGAGAAGGGCGAGGTGATCGGGAACCGGACGCGGGTACGGGTGACGAAGAACAAGGTGGCGCCGCCGTTTCGGGTAGTGGAGTTCGACATCATGTACGACGAGGGAATCAGCAAGGCAGGAGACGTGTTGGACATGGCGGCGGAGGTGGGGGTGGTGGAGAAGCGGGGGTCGTACTACTACCGCGAGGGCG
>Ga0315545_1000050_pt1 | contig 108105 bp, 80 predicted proteins | sample SalMarSW160210MG_FD_203096 | JGI IMG/M metagenome (GOLD analysis project Ga0315545, IMG submission 203096) | Salt marsh sediment microbial communities from the Plum Island Ecosystem LTER, Massachusetts, United States - Salt Marsh Sediment SW1602-10 ... | reverse complement strand
GGCCGGCCGGATAATCTTCGGGTATGGCTCCGGCCGGAGAAATATGGTCCGTGGTCACCGAATCTCCCAATACTAAAAGCACACCGGCTTTTTCTATATCCGATGTCCTGGCCTGATCGAGGGTGAAATTTTCAAAATACGGCGGCTTTTTAATATAGGTGGACTGTTCATCCCAGTCAAAGGTGGTGCTTTCTGTAACTTCCAGGGCTTGCCAGAATTCGTCCCCGTCAAAAATTTTGGCGTACTCACTTTCAAAAAACTCTTTATGAACATGCGTGTGAACCCGGCTTTGGATTTCCGCGTTGGTTGGCCAGATATCCGAAAGATAGACGGGTTGGCCGCCGGAATCGGTCCCAAGCGGTTCCACGGTCAAATCGATATCCACCCTTCCGACCAGCGCCAGCGCAACCACAAGCAACGGTGATGCTAAAAAATTTGACCGGATACTCTGATGGATTCTAGCCTCGAAATTTCGGTTTCCTGACAGCACCGAGGCTACAGTCAGGTCATTTTCAGAAATCGCTCTCTCAATCTCTGGATGCAGGGGACCACTGTTTCCGATACAGGTGGTGCACCCGAAGGCTGCCAGATGAAAACCCAGGGCCTCGAGATAAGGCATCAAGCCGGCGTCTTTAAGATACCGAATGACCACTTTGGAGCCCGGCGCCAGAGAAGTCTTGACATGCGGAGGGACTTTTAATCCTTTGGTCACAGCTTTTTGGGCCAACAGTCCCGCTCCTATCAGGACAAAAGGGTTTGAAGTGTTTGTGCATGAAGTTATGGCGGCGACCACAATGCTCCCGTGGCCGATTGTGGCCGATTTTCCATCAAGATTCACCGGATACCTCCCGGCGTCAGTTATCTTGCAAAAGGGTGTCCTGACCGTCAGGCAACCGGATTCGTCGTGGAATGTGGAGATGCAGGCCAGATCCGCGTTTCGATCATAGTTACCCTCCAGTACCTTGGCAAAGTTACCTTTAAGATCCTTTAGCTCGATCCTGTCCTGGGGTCGGGCCGGACCCGCAACTGAGGGTTGTATCGAGGAAAGGTCGAGTTCGAGAACTTCAGTGTAATCCGGTTCTTCCTGCCCGGTATAAAATAAACCCACGGCCCGGGTATAGATATCAACCAGATCGGCCTGTTTTTTCCGATGGGTCAGGTGAAGGTATTCTATGGTCTTTTCGTCCACCGGAAAAAACCCCACGGTGGCACCGTATTCCGGCGTCATGTTGGCGATGGTAGCCCGGTCGGGAACCGACAGTTTCTTCATTCCGGGACCAAAATATTCGACGAATTTTTCCACAACATTGTGTTTTCTGAGCAGTTCGGTCACCACCAGCACCAGATCGGTTGCCGTGATTCCTTCTTTCAACTGCCCGACCATCTTTACACCGATCACTTGAGGAATGGACATATAATATGGCTGTCCGAGCATGACGGCCTCAGCCTCTATGCCGCCAACACCCCAGCCCATTACGCCGATGGCGTCAATCATGGTTGTATGTGAGTCGGTGCCCACCAGAGTGTCCGGATAGGCCATGGATTTGCCGTCGATTGATTCGACCATGACCACCTGCCCCAGATATTCAAGATTTACCTGGTGGCAGATTCCGGAATTCGGAGGAACCACCCGAAAATTGTTAAAACTCTTCTGAGCCCATTTCAAGAGCGCGTATCTTTCCCGATTCCGTTCATATTCCTTGGCCACATTTTTTTGTAACGCGTCCCGGGTGCCAAAATAATCAACCTGAACGGAATGGTCGATGATCAAATCGACCGGTACCAGCGGGTTGATTTTCATGGGATCGCCGCCGAGATCTTTTACGGCGTCCCGCATGGCGGCAAGATCCACCACCGCGGGAACACCGGTAAAATCCTGCATCAAAACCCGTGCCGGATGAAAAGGTATTTCCACCGGTTCGTCATATCGTTTTTTCCACCCGGCGATCTTGAGCACATCCTCTTTTCTGACAATACGGCCATCCAGTTTCCTTAACAGATTTTCAACAAGAATCCTGATAGAAAATGGCAGCTTATTTATATCTGAAATGCCTTTTTCCTGAAGCAGGCTGATGTCTGCAATATCATACGGCCTGTTGTTTACCTTGATCTGGCGGATAAATTCCTGTCTTTGCATAGCGTCCTCTCCAGTAAATAATCGGGCCCGGACGGCCCGGCGTTTATTTGCCCCTCGACAAACTGCAGGTTTTCACGGCGTACCTTCTTTAAAAGAAGCTAATCCCAGCAACCGAACCGCAACTTCCGGGTCAATTCGGTAGCGGCTGCCAAGCCCTTGAAAAAAATGGTGTCTTTCAATAAGGGCGATCCCCAGTTGAGTGATTATCATTTGTTGACCGGTTTCTTTTTCACGGACTACGGCCCCCTTTTCAAACACACCATCCGTCGGTTTTCGGCATAGCTGAGCGCATCGCTCTGATTGTTCAGGCATCGGTGCTGTTTTTACTTCAATCAAATGATAATGACAAGAATTTGCTTTTTTGAGTTCGGTCTATTGAATAACAAAACTTGTGGTTTTGGCCCTGTGGTATAATAAAAAAAGCCAGAGGCTTATGAATACGGGCTTGGATGACAATATTTATTTAAGCATTGTCATGATTAAAAGTCAACCTTCGGGTTTTGCCTTTTAAGCCCAAGACTTACAAGATCATCGTAACAACACCTTTATCAATTCAAAACGCACTGTGGGAAGGAAGGACCTGATGGTAAATCCCGTCAAATTTTCAAGCCTTTCTTCCCTAAATCTCACATGGCAAACCATGCCGAAATTTTAATCGTCATAACAAGATCACAACCTGTATTCTTTCCATGTTGGCAATAGCGAATGTAATGTGTTACCTTAATAGACATTGAAAAAGGACGTAAACAAAATGGCGATTAATTGAAAAAATAAATTTATCCTTTGTGTCTCTGTGCCTTCGTGGCATTTTTTTTATCATTGTTTGTGAGCGATAAACGGTCATTATGAAATTTTTTAAATGGAGTCTTATTGGTGTCGTCGCGGTTATTGCTGTTTTCTTGTTTTTATTAATAGGTGTAGAGCGTTACCTCAATACAGACAGGGCACAGCAACAGCTTCAGGCAAAGGTGAATCAGGCCATTCCCGGTACAATAACGTGGTCCAAGAGCCGCCTTTGGGTTTGGAGGGGTGAGGTTGAATTGCACAATGTGCTGCTCAGCGCACCCACAAATGATAAATTGCTTGAATTGAACCGTATTTTACTGCGTATATCCTGGATTCGGCTTCTCAAAGGGGAATTATGCGTTAAAAACTTGTTTTTGGAAAAACCCCAAATAGATCTGGTGATGGATCGATTGGGCAACTTCAATCTCGTTCAAGCCCTTTACACCCCTAAAAAAAGTGAATCAAAACCAGTGCATTCAGGTTTTCCGTTGAATATTGTGATAGGGGAACTTAAGGTGCTGAACGGTTTCTTTGAATACAAAACAAAAGAAGCCATTGCCGATAAACAAAAGAACCGGATGGTGTTTCAAAACGTTAACCTGACCATCAGGGATGGGGATCTTTTAAAACAAAAAGCTCGCCTTGTCTGTGAAATTCATGGCGGAAATATTGCCGGGACAAGGATTGACCGAATTCACTTAAGCTGCCATCTCAAAGACAGATGCCTGACCATCAATGATTTAAGCTTATATACATTTGCAGGCAGATTTGATCTGAAGGGCCAGGTGGACTTTAAAAATGCCTTTGCCAACGGATTTACCTCGCACCATCCTGACTGGGATGCCATATCCTATGAACTGTCCATGCGCCAGGAAGACACATTGCTCGATACTATGTCCTTCAAGGGATCACGCTTAAAAGGATCCATAAATTCTTTAATTAAGCTTAAGGGAACGGGAATTGATCCAAAGACGCTCACCGCTGAAACCTCTCTGGAACTATTTGCAAGCAAATTGTCCGCCGGGGAGGCATCTTCACCCGTTGACGTACACGTAAACGCACAGGCAAGCATGGAAAAGGGGCGTGTTAGGATTCAGCAGCTTGACGCCCGGGCAGGCAGGACTCACCTTAAGGTGACCGGCGATTATGACATTTCTTCCCTTAAGGTCGCGGCTAATTTTAAATTGGAGTCCCCCGACCTGACTGAAGTACTGCCACCGTTGGGAATGAACGCATTGGGGAAGATGAATATCCAGGGCAACGTATCCGGAACGGTCACCGCGCCGGTTGTGGTTGCCCAATTACGGGGGGAAAATTTAGAATTTAATCAGGTAAAAATCGGCAATGCGGATGCAAAAATCCAACTTTCTGAAGGCATGCTTTCGGTGGACCATGGAAAAATTCGCAACCACAATTCATTACTCGATATTTCCGGTACCGCCCGGATACGTGATCCCATAACGCATCATATTTTTGAAACCCCTTTTTTAGACATTACAGTGACGGGAGATGCGCTGTTTATAGAAGATTTTATCGAGGGGATGAAGGGCAAATTCGTTCTGAACGGCCATATCTTTGGGCACGCAGCACGCCCCCGGGGAAACTTGAATCTTAAAGGAGAACATATCCACTTCTACACCCAGAAAGTTCAGGGTATTCACCTAATATCAGATCTCGACGGTGATCGACTCAATTTGGACCCTTTTGAGCTCGTGATTGCGCCTGGTGAGAAAATCCGGGTCCATGGTTGGATTTCTTTAAATAAAAATTACCACTTACGACTTTCCTCCGAGGGCATTTCCCTCAAGAATGTCACATGGCTTCAATTGGGAGACGTTGATACCGGCAAGATTTCCTTTACGTTCCAAGGACAGGGAGATTTTGAAAATCCTCAGATCACGGGAGAGGTGCTTCTGAATGAGTTGCGATTCAATAACCAACCACTGGAAGACGAACGGTTCAAAATTGAAGTTGCGGACCGGACAGCATATATTTCAGGGGGTCAGAACTTTGCTTTGGATGCCACTTATCACCTGCAGACCCAAGCTTTTTCAGCATCCGCCGGGTTTGGCAACACCAATTTGACCCCTTATTTAAAAATTTTCGGACAAAGCAAGCTGAATGGTTTCATGACCGGAAAAATCCAAGTCAATGGCAATGCCAAAACACCGGATCAGTTAAAAGGCTCAGCCGATATTTCTCGGATTGAGATTTTTTCGAATCAAACAGAATTGATCCGATCCCGAGACTTCAAGGCTTTTTTAAAGCATGGTGAAATTTCGATTCCCGGTGCCCGCCTGAACCTGCTTGAACGGGGTGTTGTGGAAATTAAAGGTAACGGCACACTGAATGGCGACCTTGATATTAAAGCCCATGGTACCATTCCTTTGGAAATAATATCGCTTCTTACAGATGTTTTCCCCAATGCCGCCGGTGAAGTGCGCATTTCTCTCGGCGTGAACGGAAACCTGTCGCAGCCGGACTTGCGTGCCGATGCTGAAATTATAAATTGCGGCATGACGGTTCCCGTCCTTTTACAACGGATGCACGATCTGAACGGCAGTATTCATGTAACCCCCGAAGTTATTGTTCTGGATAACATCCGGGGAATGCTGGACACCGGTGGTTTTGAACTGTTTGGCGCCATTGATCTTAAGGCAAATCGACCCTCAAGGGTGGCGCTCAAATTAAAAGCCCATGACCTTCCTCTTTTGATTCCTGACACCTTGGAAACCCGTTTGAACACCGAACTGGATATCAAGGGCACATCTGAAAAATCCCTGGTCTCGGGATACATTCAAATGATTGAGGGAAAGTATTATAAAGATATACGGCTAAATCTTATGGAAAGCCTCGGTAAAAAATCCCGCGAGGAAGCCCTGGTAGCACCTGAGATCCCCTGGCCTTTTTTGAAAAACATGGCCCTTGATATTACAACCCGTTACAGAGAACCTTTTGTCGTAGATAATAATGTAGCCTTATTGGCCCTCAAGCCTGATCTTCGTATATACGGATCGGTGAATCATCCTCTGATCAGCGGGAGGGCCCAAGTAGAATCCGGAACCGTCTATTTCCAAAAAAAGGAATTTAATGTCAAAAGAGGTGTCTTTGATTTTATCAACCCGTATAAAATTGAGCCGACCATTGATGTGCTCAGCGAAATAATAGTTCGGGAATGGACCGTTTTTTTGAATATCTCCGGGACACCGGACAATCTTAAGTTTATTTTTTCTTCCAACCCATCAGAAAGAGAGGAGGATATTCTTTCTTTGTTGATAACCGGGAAAACAACACGGGAACTGATCGCAGAAGAAGGCGGTTTATCCCGGTCTTCAGGACAAATACTGGCCGATGTTCTTGCTGAAACCGTTCAAAAACAAATCAAGGATGCCACCGGGCTGGATGTTGTAGAGCTGGAATATAAAGAAGGCGGAGAAGCTGAGGCGTCGGATGAGGTAAAAGTAACTGTTGGCAAAGAGCTTTCCCGAAGAATAACGGTCAAATACGGCGTGCAGACAAAAAATGCCAAGGTCATCCAGCAAGTGATCACGGAATATAAATTTCTTGAGAAATTGTTAATGAGCACCTTCCAGGATACGGAGGGACATTATGGCGGCGGGCTTCAATTCAGAGTTGAATTTCGGTAGGGAAAGATAACTTCAGATGACCTGGTTCAAACAGAAAGACTGGATAAAAATATCCGCGGTGTTGTGGATTCTAATGGCCTGCTTTGCCAAAGACCCTGCATATGCTCAGAGCACGGGAAAGGATGAGCCCGGACCCATTGTTTCACGGATTATCATCGATGTTCAGGGGATAAAAGGAGATGTGAGCCCATGGGTTGATCTGGCAAAGAACCTTATTTTTATCCGGGAAGGAGAGCCCTTTTCAACCAAACGGTTCCGGGATTCCCTCGACGCTTTGAAATCGTCGAATATGTTTAAAGCAATCCATGTTTCTGAATCAGACCGTGGAGAAAAACAATTTACACTTGGTTTTCAAGTAACGCCCTATCCTCGAATTAAAGATATTAAAATCAGCGGTTCCTTTCCCCTGTTGGAACGAGAAATTCTCAACGCTATGCAGTTGTATCCGGGAGATGTATATCATCCGGAAACGTTTTCCGGCAAAGAAGTTGTCATTACCGAAGTTTTCAAGAATGAAGGTTACATTGCCCCGGTTGTTAATTTAGACGCCGCAGAAGATCCGGCTGACGGAAATTTTGTGGTATATGTCACTATCGACAAGGGGGATTTTTTTCATATCCGGCGCTTTAAAATCACGGGAAACCGCGCTTTTTCAACCATGCGCCTTAACTTGCGGATCAAAACTTATAAATCGTGGCTGACTCCGGATTTTATGAGGCGTTTTAAGAAAAAAGTATTTAATAAAGATATTCAAAATCTCATTCGGTTTTACCGGGGAAAAGGATACCCGGAGATTGTCGTGAACTCCGATGTTAACAAAGATGCCAAAACTCAAAATGCTTCTATTTTTGTAACCATTGATGAAGGACCCAGGTATGACATTGAATTTCAGGGCAATAAGGAGTTTTGGGATGTTACGCTTAAAAAAGATCTAACCCTGTTTAAGGAGGGCAACAAGAAGGATTTTGGTCTAAGAAAGAGTATCCGCAAAATAAAGAAACGTTACCGTAACGCCGGATATAAGGATTGTCGGATAGAAATCAAATCTGAAAGAAAACAAGAAGCCGGCATGCCCGTGCGTAACATCCGCCTGTTTATTCATGAGGGGCCGCAATATGTTGTAACTTCCGTCAACCTTACCGGAAATTATGCGTTTGATTCAAAAAAGATCAAAAAACAAATATTGACCGGAACTCCGGGAGTTATTGCAAACGGTGCATGGGTTCAGGAAACCCTGGAAGAGGACAAACATGCGGTTACGTCTTTGTATCTTAAGCAAGGATATATGAATACCGTGGTGAATGATGAAATAAAATCGCATAAGGACATTAAAAAAAATAAAACGTATGTAGACCTCACCCTGGACATCAAGGAGGGGGTTCAGACGCAGGTAACGTCCGTAACGATCCATGGATTGAATGTGCTATCAGACTCCGAAGCCCTTGAAGCCATTACTTTGAAAAAAGGATCCCTTTTCCGCAACTATATGATTCGCAGTGATGAAAATACGCTGTCTTCCCTGATTTCTGAAAAGGGATACCCTCACGTCACGGTAGAGGGGACTGCGGTCATCAGCAAGGACAATACCCAAGCGGCAGTCACCTACGAAGTTGATGAAGGACCTTTTGTTAGAATGGGCCAGGTGGCTTACACGGGGAATTTCCTCACCAAAGGACGAGTTATCGAAAATGAACTTGAACTCAATCCGAACGAGCCGTTTTCGCTGAATAAATTTTTGAAATCTCAGCGCAATATCCGCGATATCGGAACCTTTGACTCGGTGCATTTTAAAACTTACGGCTTAAAGGAAAAGGAAGATAAAGTGAATCTGCTCCTGGAAGTGGAAGAGAAAAAGCCTTATTATATTCAATCTGGCGGCGGGTATGACACGGAAAGAGAATTTTACGCCGACATCCTGGCCGGAGACCACAACCTTTTCGGATTAAACAAGGGGGTTTGGGCCGGCGCGGAAATCAGCCGGATCGGGTACCGCGGGAATCTGGGCATGGCTGACCCCCGGTTTATGGGAACTCGAATCAAGTCATCAATAAATATGTTCAGCGAAAAAAGGGAAGAGTTTAACACGGATTTCGGCACCAGAAACACGGGCATCTCAGTATCATTTAACCGCAGACTTTTTCAGAAGTTTAACGCCGGCCTTTCTTTTGTTTATGCCTATAAAGAGCAGTACCCTCGGGACTCAGATCCCATACCGGCAGATGATGAAGACAAATATGAGCCCAGAGGAATTCTAACCACAAGCCCCTCTCTTGTTTATAATTCAGTAGATTCTTATATGCGCCCCAGAAAGGGAGTGTATTCTTCTTTGCTTTTGGATGTTTCCAAAGGGATCAACAATTCTCTGGATAATTTTCTCAAGTGTCGTTTCGAGATCCGGAAATATTATACACCTATGGAAAACCTGACATTTTTGATGCGAGGATTGGTTGGGGATATTACCCCCTTTGATGACGGCAGTACGATACCGGAAGACCAGCTTTTTTTCCTGGGCGGTACCTCTACGGTTCGGGGATTTGATGAAAACAGACTTCGATTTGATTCCAAGGGTGACGCTGTCGGAGGACAAACTGCAATCTTGGGCAACCTGGAAGCAAGAATTGACTTGGGACCTAATTTCGAGCTTTCTTTTTTTTACGACACGGGCAGCATCAAAAACGCTATTCTCGACCAGGGTTCGGATGACTTTCGTTCTTCAGCGGGTGTTGGATTGCATTATCTCACACAAATCGGTCCCATGGGGGTCTATTATGGCCACAAACTGGACAGGAAAGCTAATGAAAGTGCAGGGAATTTTCATTTCACAATAGGGTTTAGATTTTAGTTTTCACTCAATCCTCCTTTTCAAGTCAAGTCCGCCCTGTCAGGTATTATTGTTTAATGTCGGCAATAAACTTGTTGGAGGTCTTAATGGTCTCAGCCCGGAAAAATTCCTTGACAACCAATGAAAACTTTTAATAAATAGACATTCTTTCTGTAATGCGCAATAAGAAATTGCGTTTGTTGTAAAAAATTCTATTAAATCTTTTAAGCCGTATAACAAGCCAAGAAGGTAGGATTGGATCGAAATCCAGTCATGCGTTCTTGGCTTTTTTAGTTTTGGGACTATGAAATATTTTGTCATCACAATTTTGGTTCTGGCGCTTGTCTCCGGCTCCCTTGCGTTTGCAAAAGAAAAACGGGTTGAAAAGGAAAATCACACTGAAAAACAACCTTAACAACAACGAACTCAAAAGAGAGATCGGTCTTTTTTCAATAACGGTCCTGGTCATTGCCAACATGGTGGGAACCGGAATATTCACCACCTCCGGTTTTATCATTCAGGAACTTGGAAATCCTCAAGCCATGCTGATCTGCTGGCTTGTGGGAGGTGTCTTTGCCCTTTGCGGGGCGCTCTGCTACGGAGAACTGGGCGCCATGTTCCCGAAGGCCGGAGGGGAATATGTATTTTTGAGGGAAAGCTTCGGAAAATGCATGGGCTTTCTTTCCGGCTGGATCTCCCTGATTGTTGGATTTTCCGCACCCATTGCCGCGGCGGCCATTGCATTTGCCACCTATTTTTATCGAACCTTTTCCGTTCCCGATGGTCCTGAGCTGACCGTTGCATTTCTCGGCGTCACCATTGTCAGTCTTTCATCAAAGGGTCTTTTGGCAATTACGATCATCATCGTATTTTCCATGATCCACTATCACAGCCTGCTTATGGGGACCCGGGTTCAGAATGCATTGACGCTGTTTAAGATAGGACTCATCGTCGCTTTTATTGTCATGGGCTTGTGCTGGGGCAACGGCTCAACAGGCCATTTCTCCTGCAATCTTGATATGCGCACTCTTTTTCAGGGCAAGTTCGCTGTCTCTCTCATATTTGTTTCATTTGCCTACAGTGGCTGGAATGCCGCCGCCTACCTGGGAGGTGAGATCAAAAGGCCCTCTACAAACATCCCGCTCTCCCTTTTTACGGGCACGTTTCTTGTTCTGTGCCTTTATCTCCTGTTGAACATTGTCTATGTCTACGCACTTCCTGCAAATGAGATGAGCGGGGTCCTTGAAGTGGGTGCAAAATCCGCAGTCTTTCTATTTGGCGGGCATCTCAGCCGATATTTCAGCGGCGCCATTACCATCGCACTTCTCTCTGTCTTAAGCGCCATGATCATGACAGGGCCAAGGGTCTATTATGCCATGGCAAAAGACGGCGTTTTTTTTGAGCTTTTTGGCAAGGTGAATGGTCTTCGCAGGACGCCGGCCTATTCCATTTTCTTACAGGCAGGCATCGCCATTCTCATGGTTATCACCGCCTCTTTTGACAAGCTGCTCATATACATCGGTTTTACACTTTCATTGTGTGCCATGCTCACAGTTGTGGGCATGATCGTCTTGAGAAAAACCCAACCTTCTCTTGATAGAAGTTATAAGACATTTGGTTACCCGGTAACGCCATTACTGTTTATCTTGGGAAATCTCTGGATTATTTATTTTTCCATTAAGAACAAACCCATTACATCCTTGTTTGGAATGGGTACAATAGGTTTAGGGCTTTTGGTCTATCTCTATTTCAGCAAGCCAAGGAAAAATCATGAAATATAGAAGTTTGATATTCTTTTTTTTAATAATGGCTTTTATGTTACCCTCACTACTTTATGCCCATGGTGTGACGAGCAAAATAGCCACCGGAGGAATTGTTGTCAGCGCAATGTATGACACAGGCGAGGCCATGGATTATGCCAGGGTAACCATTTCAGCACCGGGTGCGAATTTAAAATTTCAGTCCGGAAGGACGGATAGAAACGGTAGATTCTGTTTCTTTCCCGATGTTAGCGGTGATTGGAATGTGGTGGTCGATGACGAGATGGGGCATCGATTGAAGGTTACGGTGCCGGTTGACGAGGCGATGGCTTTGCAATCGAACCGGGAAAACAAGAATGCAGGTCGAGGCTTTTTTACCCGATGCGAAAAGGCCGTCATGGGTGTCTCTATTATCTTTGGGATATCAGGGATTCTATTTTGGTGGAAAGGGAGAAAAACCGGAAAATAAATTTATCCACCAGATGCCACCTGGAATTACCAAACTTTTGGAATACCATTGACTCGTTTTACGGTCATGGTTACGGCGCCGAAGTCTTGCTCTACTTTACCATAGAGTATGAACGGCCGGTTTTGTTCCAGAATGGCGCAAAATCGGCGATAGGCCTTGGGGAAAAAGGTGGTTTCCACCAGGCCGGTTTCATCTTCGAAAGTCAGAAACTCCATGGGTTCGCCATGTTTGGTATGAACGACCTTGCCGGTAATCAACAGACCGGCAATGCGAACATGCCGGCCGATGAAGCGAGGTAAGTCCCTGGCCTTAACAATCTTCTGTTTTTTTAAAGCATCGGCGTACAACACCATGGGATGCCGGTCACACAAAAAGCCCAGGGCTGAAAATTCATGCCGCAGACGCTCTGTCTCATTTTCAGAAGGAAATGACGGTTTGGGAACAGCTCTCCCCACATTAAACAAGTCCCCTGCCCTCGATCGGTGTGACCGTGACTTTTGCCGGCAGGCCAGCTCCCACAACAATGAACTTCTATTCTCTTCCGGATGGAGCGAATCAAACGCGCCGGCGTGAATCAGAGAACGCGCCTCAGGGTCGTCGGGTTGAACCCGTTCAAGAAAATCGATGATGTCATGATACGGTTTCGATTTTCGTTCGGCAACAATACGTCTGCGCGTGTGGGTGCTCAAACCCTTGATGGATAACCATCCCACCCGCATGGCCCCCGCCCTGCCCTTCCAGCGGACATCACTTTTGTTTACGTCGGGAGGTAAAATTTCCACTCCCATGCGCCGGGCTTCGGACACGTAAGCGAATGTGCTGTAAAAACCACCCTGATTGCTGATGACCGCCGCCATAAACTGGGCCGGATAATGGGTCTTGAGATAGGCGGCCTGGAAAGAGACACGGGCATAGCTGGCACTGTGGGGCTTGCAGAAGGAATAGCCGCTAAAACTCATCATCATGTCCCAAACGGCATGGATTTGCTCGTGGGTAACGCCTCGTGCTTGTGCGCCGGCAATGAAACGCTCTTTATAGTGGCCCAATTTGCGGGCCTTATCCTTTTTGGACATGATTTTACGAAGGCCGTCCGCATGGGCGTGTGAAAAACCTGCCAGAGCAACGGCGGTTCTGGCAACATCCTCCTGATAGACCATGATGCCATAGGTCTCTTCAAGCACGTCTGCCAGCAACGGATGAATCGGCTCCCATTTACCGCCATGCAGACGGCGAATATATTCGCGAATAAACTCATTGGCCGCCGGACGGATAATGCTGCTGTGAATCACCAGGTGCTCAAAATCACCGATCTTTGTTTTCTTTTGCAACAGTCGCATGGCCGGACTCTCGATGTAAAAGCAACCCATGGTATTTCCCCCGGCCACAGTTGCCTGTGTGGCCACATCGTCTTCCGGCTCCCAGTGATCTTCATCAAAGTCCGTGCCGTTGTCCCTCAAATTTGCAATGGCATCGCGGATAACCCCCAGACTGCGGTTGCCGAGAAGGTCAATTTTAACCAGACCCCTGTGTTCCGCGCCGTCTTTTTCCCACTGGATAATCGGAACCCCTTTGGGGGCGATTTCCACCGGCACATAATTATAAAGAGGATCCGGAGTGATAACCACCCCCCCCGGATGAACAGAAAGATAGCGCGGGATACCGATAATGCGCCGGGCGGTGTGAATGATTTTCTGCCAGGGCTCCGGAAAATCGAATTCGCCAAGCTTGGGCAGTTGTTTGAGTTGGGATAATAGATCGTCATTCATATGAGCCTTACGCCAGAACCAGGGAAGACGTTGGGTGACCCGGCCGATCTCCGGGTCAGTGAGTCCGAAGACCTTGGCCACTTCCCGTATGGCCATGCGCGGTTGAAAGGCAACGTGATTGCATACCAGCGCAGCGTGACCCTTGTACTGCTTTAATACGGAATGCAGAACCTCATCCCGTTCATCCCACGCAAAATCGATGTCTATGTCCGGAGGATCCGAGCGGCCGGGGTTCAGAAAACGCTCGAAATACAGGTTATGTTTGATCGGACAGACATTGGTAATCCCCAAACTGTAAGCCACCAGGGACGCCGCACCGCTTCCGCGACCGCAGATGCGCGGACTGCGAGACACGATATCTTGAACCACAAGAAAATACGACAAAAATCCCATCTTTTCGATGATGCTCAGTTCATGTTCCAGGCGGTCCACAACGGTTTCGGGGAGATCGTCACCATACCTTTTTCGTGCCCCTTTATACGTAGCATCCCGCAGGAGATGCTTGGCGCTTTTCCCTTGTGAGTTGCGCCACGGCGGCAGAACCAGTCCGGAACAGGGCCCGGTAAATGTCAGCCGTTCCGCAATTTCCCGGCCGGCCCGAATCACATCCGGCCAAATGGCAAAACGTTCAGCATATTCCGATGCCGGCGCCAGCCATGCGTCAGACGGTGCCGCATCTTCTGGTGTTAACCGGGAAAGAGACGTATTACGGTCTATTGCCCGCAGCATACGGTGGACTTTTAGGTCATCCGGGTCCAGGAAAAAACTTCCGGGTGTGGCCACAACCGGTACGCCAAGGTTTTTGGAGATCTTCCACAATTTAAAGGCCGTGCCATTGGGCCTGCGCGGCACCGCTCCAGCGATCGTTACACCGGCTTCATGCCACTCCGGTAAAAGCGCAGGGCTTTGTGTGAGAACGGCCAGTCCCCGGGCATGGTCGGGCACGGCGGACTTCAGATCAAATTCTTTATCGGAGTGACGGCGTGTAATCAGGCGGCAGAGGTTTCCGTATCCCTGCTCGTTCTCCACCAGGCAAACCGCGCGACACCCGGATGCGGGATCTGTCAGTTCCGCACCCACAATGGGGGTAATGTTTTCACGTTCGCAACTCTTTAAAAAGGGCCACAGGCCGTAAAGATTGTCGGTATCCGTAAGGGCCAGTTGCGTGTACCCCCGCTGTTTGGCAACCGCGCAAATCCTTTCCGGCGAACACGTGCCCCACATCAATGAATAATATGAACGGACGGTAAGAGGAATCATTGGGACAGTGTCCTTCCCACACGAATTGCGTTGAAACCAAAACGATAGCGGATCGTATCGAGAGCAAAGATCAGGGTATCACTCATCTTGCTTTCTTTTTCATGTTCGGCAAAAAGCGCCATCTGTGCGGGGGGATAAGTCAGACGGTCGCAAATCAAGCGCAGATGCCGGATGCCGACCCGGCGTGTCCAGGCCCGTTCAAGCGCTCTCTTTGCCAGAACAAACAGGCGAAAATCATTGGCCGTGGCCGGATTGGCAACAGCCTGACGGGCAACCCGCATGCCGTCGGAATAGTCGAGGAGAATCTTGATCCGTCTTGCTGTCAGCCGTGGCTTGCGTAAATCTGAACCGGCCCGCTCGGCCAGTCCATATAATGCGCCTTGCACCATCGCCACATGGTTGGTGTTATCAGCAAATGCATGATCTGCAACCACAACCGGCGGCTTCTGTCCCACAGGCAGAACCGGGGATGGGTCAATGCCGCGCACGGCATTGTACAAACTGCCACTGCGACTGCCGAACATAATATTCAGTTGTTCCATGGACAGATGGGCCACATGACCGGCACGGGTTAAATTGAATTCCCGAAAACGTTTCAGGTCTTCCCCTTCGATACCGGGGATAAGATGGACCGGCACGGGTTTCAGAAAGTCTTGTTCTTCACCGGCTCCGATGACATATTCACCGGCCGGCTTGACCATGCGTGTTGCCACTTTGGCGATCAGTTTGTTGGGAGCCACCGACCAGATGGGATCGAAACCCATATCCGCCCGCAACGCCTTGCGAATGCGCCACGCCACGTCAGGCGGCGGGCCGAACAGTTTTCCCGTTTTGGTGGCATCTACAAATAAATGTCCATTATGGTCGGTCATTTCAATCAACGGCGAAAAAGGCAGGGCATGTTTAACGAGCCGGGTCATTGCACGTTCGTAGCGGGCAGGATGGGGTGGTAATACAACGGCATCCCGGCAACAGCCAAGCGCCCGTCCCAGGGTCATGCCTTTACGCACGCCATTTTGATACGATTCTTCACTCATGTCATACACCGCCGCCCGCGCCTTGCCCCCCGGGGCAATGATCACCGGACGTTCCCGCAGCCGACTGTCCACCAGTCGTTCCACAGCCACGGCAAAATCGGCCACATTTATATGGATGATTGAACGTTCACGCATATCAAGTTAGTGTCCATCCATAAACGGCATCTTTCGGCCCCCGGCAGCGTTCTCGCTCGTTTTCAATCCTCGAAATAGCGCGCTATGCCTGCGGTTGAAAACTCGCTCGGGCCTTGCCGGAAACCAAAATCTACCATTTCTGGATGGACACTAGTTCGCTTAGCTCATCCCACTATATAGCGGGAGAATGTTGGAATATTGGAACACTGGCCCCAGTGAAATAGAAAAAAGTTCCAGAAGTATTCGGATAAAAAATTCCTACACGATCAAGTTTTGCTCCTTGAGCAGCTCTACCATCCTCTGGGCGTTTTCCGGCGCCTGGGCGCGGACATGATTGTTGAAAAAAATGATGCCCCTGCGAGCCCGTTTACTCATGGGTTCAATTTTATTTTGGATCCATTCGTGCAGTTCATCGTCGGAATAATTGTAATCAAATTGACGCTGCATGTTCCCCGAACGCCAGCCTTTGGCATTGCGACCGTGAAAGCGCACATAAAACAGATCCGGGTGGGTTACTATGTCCAAGGCCGGAAACAGGCCCGGCAGATCCGGTTCGTCGACGCTCACCAGGGTAACCCGGCGACGTTCCAATTCGGCAAACACACGATCATTAGCCCAGGACCGATGGCGGAACTCTATTGCCAGAGGCAGGCCGTCAAGTTTGTCGAGCAAGGCTGCCAGGTATTTGCGGTTGGGCGGCGTTCGGTGAAACCCGGGGGGCAGCTGGATCAACACGGCGATTAATTGCCCGGTCTGAATTAGCGGCGCCATACCCTCCCGGTAGTTAACCGCATGGTCCGGCCAGTTTTGGGTGTCGATTTCGTGAGTTAGGGTGCGAGTCAATTTGGCAGCGAATAAAAATTCCTGTGGAACTTGCCGGCGATGACGCTCAATGGCTTCAGCCCTGGGCATTTGATACCAGGTGTAGTTAAGTTCGGTGATGGGAAACTGCCGGGCATACAGAGACAACATGTTCCCCGACTTTGTGCCGGACGGGTAAAATCCCGCTTCGACCCACTCTGTATATGAAAAGCCGCTGGTGCCCACAAACAGACGACAGGCGTTGGGGGCTCGTTGCTCTTTAGTAATTATAGTGGCCATATTCTACCCCGAACAAGCCCAAACCAAACAGGATTGAAAATTGAAGATTGAAGATTGAATAATCGAGAAACCATATCAATATTTCATCAGGTTTTCCCCTTAAATATTCAATAGTCAATCGTCAATAGACAATTTCTCGGGTCCTCTCTGGACACCGATCACCTTGCCCTGGACCAGGACCTGGTTGAAATTGTAATGAACCGGCCTGTAAGCAGGATTTTCGGGACGCAGTTCAATCTGTTTTTCCCTGAGAAAAAAGCGCTTGACCGTTGCTTCTTCCTGATAGATCAGCGCAACCACAATTTCACCATTCTCAGCAAACTGGCGCGGCTCGCAAATAACCAGATCCCCATCTAAAATGGCCGCATCCTTCATGGAATCGCCGGTTACCCTGAGTGCAAACAGATTTGAACCCCGGTATATTGCCGCATCAACCACAACGCTGCCGCCCCACTCCTGCTGCGCGTACAAGGGTAATCCGGCGGCAATGTTCCCCACGATCGGCACCTCCCGCCATCGCATGATGCCGGCCGTTTCCCACGCGCGATTGAGCAGGTGGATCGTGCGGCTATAACGCCCGTCACGCTTGAGAATTCCTTTTTTCTCAAGCAGTTTTACAAGCTGAGATATCGCCGCATGGCTTACGCCCATATCGGCCGCCGCCTGCCGCAAGCTGGGCGCTTTTCCGGTTCGGGTTATCTCACGTTCCAGGTAACTGAAAAACCGTCGCTGTTTTTGTGTTAATTCAGACTGCATAAAACAAACCTCCTTGATTAAACGTCTCGGAAATTCTACAATTGATTGAAATTAAAGATTTTTTAATAGCCCCTGGTTTATGCCACTTCCATGGAATGATGGAATACTGGAATGCTGGAATATTGGGATAAGGGCGGAAATAAACCATTTTAATTGTAAAAAACTCCTTTCCTTCAGCTTGGTTCAGGACAAGCTCACCCATCATTCCATTATTCCAATTGGGGCGAAGCCCCTAAGTTCTATCCAATATTTTTTAAATTATCACAGCAAAATGTAAATGTCAATGTAAATATTAATGTGTAGTATGTGTTGATTGTCAGAAAAGCATGATGGATAAATCGAAGTTGTATGCAATCAGAGCCAAGCTCGGATCTGTCAGACTTACACAGGTTTTTTGAGGTGCATGATATTTTCACCTCCTGGATGGATATCTCAGAAATCATCAGGGTGAAAACGCTGTTCGCTTTCTCCAAAGTTTTGTTGCCTCTGAAACTTGCATAGCTCTACCTCCTTTTGGTTTGAGATTTATGGAAAAGCTTCCTGCCGCCTCCTTAGCTGTAAAACACCGGTTGGATAAACGCAAAAAAACTCAAGCGAATGACTTAAAGGACTCTTGAGGAGTCTGACCAAGGCATCGTGAATTTAAAACCGGCTTGGATCGGAACAAAATTGAACAATATATTGTGGCAGAGGGACGATCGGGGAAACATAATAATTCTCAATATTATTGCCAGGTACATTTTTAGTGTCACATCACTTTGAAATCATTAGATATTTGTCTTTTTTGCAAGGCAAGGTATCTTTTTACATGGCATACTTTAATCTTCCAATCAAACCTGCCACGATGTGACACATTTTTTCTGGCAATTTTATATTTACGTTCTTTTTTAATCTGTCAAGAGTCCGAGCTATATATTCTTTTAAGATTATTGACAAAAGGAGGAATAAAAATGGAAGCATTGAAATTTATTTCTAAATTATTTTTCATATTCTCAGTGGTTGCGTTTATGATAATGCCGGCTGTTGCATTTGCTGCCACCAGCGCTTCGGTGACATATCAGGTCAATAATCAATTTTATGAGGGGTATTACATTAGTCCTTCCTACCAGGCGCCTTTCGTGCTACTGATTCATGATCGGGATGGTTTGACAGATTATAAAGTCAAGCGTGCCAACATGCCTTTACCGTTTTTGGTGGAGACCGTTATCAGGGAACTGCCGACAAAAAATCCTGGAAGCGCTTTATGGAATTCCTTGCGGATACGTTGAAAAATTGAAATTAATGAATTGTGAGATCGGAGATGAAATCACAATTCCATTAGACAAATTTTTATTTTTTTGAAAGTTTGACCGGTTCGCGTCCGGGTGCGGAAATTCCGCGGCGTTCCAGCAGAGAGCCGTCCTGCCGGTAAAGATCGATCAACGCCTTAAGATAGTTGGTAAGGGCCTGCACCTCAGCGATCCGGCTGACCAACAGATCCCGTTGAGCTTGAGCCACCTGAAAGCTGGTCGATTTTCCTACTCGCAGTTTTTCGGTTTCGGTCCGGAGTTTTTCCTCATCGAACCTGCGGGTGACCGATGAGGCAGCAATCTGCTGCTTGGTACGGTTGACCTCAATGTAAGCGGTGCGGACGTCGACTTCCACAAGCTGTGAAAGATTTTCCAGAGCTTTTTGCGCCTGCTTCCGAGTCATCAGAGCTCGCCGGTGAAGGGCTTTTGCATCCCGATTATAAATCGGATAATTAAATTTGACTCCCGCCAAAGCGTCATAACTGTCTTCGTTGATATTATCAATAGAGTCGCCAAAGGAATTTGCATACCCGCTTTTACCTAGCGTAATGAAAAGATCCATTAAGGGCAGCAATCCGTTCCGGGTTTTGACAAGCTCCAGATCGTTGCGTAATATTTCCAACCGGGCCTCGTTTAAAATCGGACTGATGCGCATTGATACGGCCACATGAGGCTCAACGCCTTCCAGTTTTATTTCGGGCAAGGTCGGCTGATGGATTAAATCTACTTCCCGCTGCCAGATTCCGGGCCCCGCGGGATTAAGCAACCGCAGCAGCTGCAGGCGAATAGACTCCTTGTTGGCCCGTGCTTCGATGAGAGCCTGCTCCTGTGCCGCAACTTCGGCCTGAACAGCCGCCAATTCAGCTCTGGCCAGTCGGCCGACAGCGATCATGTCTTTGGTTTCGTTGAGTTGCTGACGGGCGACTTTCAGTGACTCCTCAACAATTTCGATCTGACGCATGGCCAGCGCATAGTCCCAGTAGGTGCGTTCCACCTCCGCCACCAGAAACTCGATAAAACCCCGCAATTCATACTCCGACATGCGCGTATCCAGGCGTGCCTGCTGCAGTCGGGCCAGATTCACGTCCGTTCCGTATCCTTTCAACAGCGCCTGGGTAACCGTCATACCCAAGCGGATCGAATAAAAGCTGTCATCGTAAAGAGACGAGTCATTTATTTGCGTGCCGGCTTCCAGAGCAAACCTCGTGCCGGTCGGGAAATATTGCTCCAGAGAAATAATGCCTTCGGCTGCATCTTTGGTGAAATCCTCAGTTTCAGATCCAGATCTTGCGAGATTTTCTCCTTTCACCCTGCCAGCAGAGACGTCCGCATTTGTTTCCGGATCAAAAACAGCTCTTTCCTGGTCCTCAAAAGTTTGCTGAATCGAGGGATTCAATCTTTGCACCACAAACGAGCGGTTGTTTTCAAGGCAAAGCAAAATGGCTTCGGTGATGGTGACTTTCAAAGGCCCCGGCGGTATCGTTCGTGCTGCAATCTCTTCGGGTTGCTCGATAGACTCCAAACGCATGAGCACCGATGTGTCAGCGGGCACATTCGGCCCTACCTCCGTTCGGACAATCCGTTCCGCGACCAACGTACAGGATACCGACACCAACAATAACCCGCAAACGGCAAAAAACCCCGGTAGATGATGATAACATCTTGCAAACATTATATCAAATCCTCACGAATCCCAATCTCGCCCGATGGCGGTTGGTTGGGTCTAATTTGTAGGTGTTTTTAAAACACGTTTGCTATACTATATAGTTTTTTGCTTTACGATGACAACAGAAAACTGCTTTAAACATATGATGCGTCTTTCTACATGCTTGACAGGGAAAAACAGCACTAACGGATCGCCATATAAATCCTTTCATCAACCATTTTTTCGTTGCAATATCAGCCCTAAAAGTGCACAATTCCCTCTGTCATGTCAAACTGCATATATTTTAGAAAAGCACCCATTTTAATGACAAGGGAAAAGGTGTTTTACTATGAAATCAGGCGGCCCTAAAGTTTTTATTCCGGCGGTTCTTCTAATTGGAGCAGCGGTGGGATCAGTCTGGGTAATTTTCGGTCAATTCCAGAGTCGGGACGGTTCGAACAAAAACGGTAAGACTTCACGACCGGTGCCGGTAGAAGTGGCTCAGATTCAGCGCAGGCCAATCGCGTTACAGCGAACATTTAGCGGTGAGTTGGAAGCCCTGGCCGAGTTTGTTGTTGCGCCGAAAGTAAGCGGCCGCGTGGAGCGTGTGATCGTGAATATCGGCGATACGGTAAAGCGGGGACGGGTTGTGGCCGAACTGGACAATGATGAGTATGTCCAGGCTGTAGCCCAGGCCCAGGCCGATCTGCTAGTGGCCAGGGCAAAACTGTCCGAGGCAAAGAGCGCCCTGGAAATTGCCAATCGCGAGTTTAAACGCACCGAGTCACTTTTAAAGCGGGGCATCGCATCCGATTCTGAATTCGATGCTGCCAGGCAGGATCAACTGGCAAAGCAGGCTCAACTTAAAGTCGCTGCGGCCCAGGTAACGAAGGCCGAATCATCGCTGGAAACCGCAAATATTCGGCTCGGCTACACCAAGGTAACAGCAGGCTGGACCGGTGGTGGCGAGCATCGCGTTGTGGCTGAGCGCTATGTGGATGAAGGCCAGACCGTAGCCGCCAACGCGCCCCTGCTTTTGATCGTCGAGCTTCATCCCATCGTCGGGGTGTTTTTCGTCACCGAGAGAGACTACGCATACCTGAAACCCGGACAGCTCGTTTCGTTAACAACGGACGCCTATCCTGGCGATCAGTATACGGGCCGCATCGATCGCATTGCCCCCGTTTTCCGCAAGTCCACCCGGCAGGCGCGGATCGAAATGACCATTGACAACCCACAGCATCGACTTAAACCCGGCATGTTCATCAGGGCCACAGTGGTATTAGCCCAGGTGCCGGAGGCCACCATCGTCCCGGAACAAGCGTTGACCATCCGTGATGACAAGAGCGGTGTTTTCATCGTTAGTGAGGATGAACGATCGGTAGCCTGGCGCGAAGTAAAAGTGGGCATTCGCGAAGGCGACCGGGTGCAGGTGGAAGGCGAGGGGCTGTCCGGTCGGGTCGTAACCCTGGGGCAGCAACTGGTAGACGACGGCTCTCCAATCACGATTCCTGCCGAGCAGAACAAAACCGCTGCCGGTCGCGAAAAGGTTAACCCCCAATGAATCTCCCGAGTTTCAGCGTCAAACGCCCGATTTTCACGACAATGGTGACCCTGATTTTGGTTATCCTCGGAGCCGTCTCTCTGAGCAGGCTGCAGATTGACATGTTGCCCAACATCGAACTGCCGACGCTGAGCATCCGAACGAATTATGAAGGTGCCAGTCCCGAGGTCATGGAGCGTCTGGTGACTCAGATTATTGAAGAGATCGTGGCCACGGTGCCCGGGGTAGAGGAAATCACGTCATCATCCTCAGAGGGACGAAGCACGGTTCGGGTCAGTTTCGTGTGGGGCACGGAAATCGACACTGCAGCGATTGATGTTCAGGGCAAACTCGAAGACGAGATCAACGAGTTGCCGGATGATATCGTCAGGCCCCGCATCCGAAAATTCGACATCGCTAGTTTTCCGGTAGTCCTGTTGGGAATTTCCAGCAATCTCGATCCAGTGGAACTCACGGAACTGATCGAAGTCCAGATCCGTTACCGCTTTGCCCGCATTCCGGGTGTTGCGCAGGTTGACGTTTGGGGAGGCTTCAACCGAGAGGTCCGGATCGAACTGGATATTGACCGGATCAAGGCCGTGGGTCTGCCTCTGGACCGGGTGCTCGAGGCCATTCGCGACGCCAACCTCGATCTTCCGGCGGGCAAGATCGAACAGGGACGTTATGAGGTCACGCTGCGCGCACCGGCCGAGTTTATCAACCTCTATCAGATTCGAGACACGGTCATCGTCCAGCGTGACGGTGCCGCCATAACGCTGGGTCAAATCGCCGAGGTCAAAGACACCTATGAGAAGCTGACGCGCATTGTACGCGTTAACGGTGGGCGCGGACTTCGAGTGGCTATTCGCAAACAGGCCAATGCAAATACGGTCGAAGTGTCTAAACGCATCCTGGCTGAAATTGAAGCGGTCAACCAGGCCTTTCCTCAGATCAACGTTGTTCCGATCATCAACCAGGGCAATTTCATCGAGCGGTCAATAGCCAACGTTGCCCGCTCGGTACTTTACGGGGGCGGGCTGGCAATTGTGGTTTTGCTCTTTTTCCTTCGCAACATCCGAAGCACGCTGGTGATTTCCCTGTCGATTCCGATCTCAATCGTGACCACTTTTGCGTTAATATTCTTCGGGGGATTCACGCTCAACCTGATGACCCTGGGCGGGCTAGCCCTGGGGGTGGGCATGATGGTCGACAGTTCCATCGTCGTGCTCGAAAACATTTTTCGCCGTCGCAGTGAGAATGGCGAAGCGCCGGAGGAAGCATCGGTGGAAGGTGCCCAGGAGGTCGGGACGGCAATCATCGCCAGCACTATAACCACGCTGGTAATTTTTCTGCCGTTGATTTTCGTCCGCGGCGTCTCGGGTATCCTCTTTAAGGAGTTGGCGTATGTGATCATTTTTGCACTGATCTGTTCGCTGACGGTGGCACTGAGTCTGGTGCCCATGCTGGCGTCCAGGCTCCTGACGTCAAGCCAACAGCGGCCCAAGGAGCCGGCATCTCGAATGAACCGCTGGGCCGCCGCTACCAATTCCGTCTTTTCGGGTATAGAAAACGCATATCTGGATTTGTTGCGTTGGGTCTTGTACCATCGCATGGTCACCGTCTTTGCGGCTGCTGCAGTGCTCGGCGCAAGTCTGCTGCTCTTGCCCCTGATCGGCAGTGAATTTTTGCCCCCTAGTGATGAGGGTGAGGTTCGTGTAACCGGTGAGATGGAAATCGGTACCCGGCTTGAGCTGGTCGATCGACAGACACGCATAATAGAGCAGATCATTCAACCGGCCGTGCCCGAGGCAGTGGCATCGGTGGTTAGTGTCGGCGCCTCCGGCTGGCGGGCTGACGCGGGCTCAGAGGGTGAAATACGCATGTCTCTGCTTCCGGCCGCCCAACGCAAACGCTCCAATGTAGAAATCGCCCAAGATCTTCGGCGCCGTTTGGACGGCAGGGTCCCCGGAATGGAGATCCGAACCCGAGCACCGCAGGGTCAGTTTTTACTTGAACGGCTCCTGGGCGGTGACGAGGGGCTGACCATCGAGATCCGCGGCTACGATCTTGCTACGCTCGATGCTCTTTCTGGGAGGGTTGCGAAGTTGATTGTGGATGTGCCGGGCATCACGGACGTTCAGAGCAGTCTCGAAGCCGGTATACCCCAGCAGGAAATCCGCGTGAACCGTGATAAAGTCGCGGATCTCGGTCTGAGCGTTCGCGACGTTACCCAGCTCCTGCAAACCGCGGTGGCCGGTTCCAAAGCCGGCGAATACCGAACCGGGGGCAATTCCTATCGTATTCTGGTGCAGCTCAAGGATGCTGAGAAACGCTCCTTAGACGAAATTCTCAACCTTACGCTGACAACTGCATCCGGTGAAAAGGTGGCGCTGCGTAATGTCGTCACGTCCGAACCAAGCCGCGGTCCGATTCTGATCGACCGCAAAGACCAGCAGCGAATGGTGACGGTTCGCGCCAACGTCGCGGGGCGCGATCTGGGATCTGTGGCCCTTGACGTACAGGCTCTGTTAGATCAAATTCTACACCCCGTTAGCTATGATCTGACGGTCGCCGGTAATTTCGAAGAACAGCAAAAGGCCTCCAGGGAACTGGTCATCTCACTCGTTCTGGCTTTGGTCCTCGTATATATGGTGCTGGCCTGTCAATATGAATCGTTACGGGATCCGCTGGTCGTCATGTTTTCCGTTCCTTTGGCGGCGGTAGGCGTGCTGGTGACTTTGTTTATTACGACAACGACGCTGAATGTGCAGTCTTACATCGGATGCATTATGCTGGGGGGGATCGTAGTTAACAACGCGATTCTTTTGGTGGACCAGACCGGTCGATTGGTTCACGACGGGATGCGCACACGCGATGCCCTGACCGAGGCCGGTCGTCGCAGATTGCGGCCGATTCTGATGACGACATTGACCACCATCCTCGCCCTACTGCCGCTGGCACTCGGCATCGGCGAAGGATCTGACGCCCAGGCTCCTTTGGCACGGGCAGTTATAGGAGGCCTCACTGGATCCACGCTGATAACGTTGGTACTTATCCCGACTGTCTATTCATTGTTTCATCCCGACCCGAGATAGAATAGCTCAGTCAACCATAGGTTTACTAAATAGAAATTTTGGTTAATGTAACCCAAAAGATTGCAAATGAATGGATAACGGCTATACTTGCGCAATCGGTATTATTTTTGGATAGTTCTGGTAATCTGAAATAGATCGCCTACTGAAAAAGTGTGGATACTATATATCCAGTGAAAAAAGCTAAAAGTACCAATACCTCCAACTTTATCCTGGCGCCATAAATCCCTTAATGCATTTGATACGTCATGAGTGCCACACTTGGATAAATCCTCATTTTTAAGGCTGGATTGAGGCAGAAAAAAATCAACATATTATGGTCTTAGTCTTAACTGGTCAGCCGACTTTTGTGACGCCTGCCTTGTTGATGAATGAGGGCGATCCTGCAAGTGGTAAATATTGGGGATTCAAATCATCACCACAATTCCTATTAAATCCGCTATGAATCATAGAATAAGAAAAGAATGAGGGTCGGGCCACGGTAACAATCTATAATACCAGCAAAAAAGGACTGAAACAGGCCCTAAAATCGTCTTAAACCACTCTTTTTGGCCCCAAAAATGATCTTTTAAGCTATATAGTGTATGACCGAAAACCCTGATTTTTCGGTCATACAATTTATTTTTTTACTTTATGATATTGATTTAATTGTCACTTAGGGAGAACACCATGATAAAGCAGACCTCATTACATCTATTAAAGAGGAAGCTGAGAAGGTGGTAAACTTATTCTTCAATGAAATGGCTGAAAAAAAAGATTGACTTTTATGTTTATTTGGAGATAAGCTCCAAATATGAAGCAACCTAACCCGCCCATACCCCGACCGCGGCTATTGGACCGCACCCTTCAATATATAGAAGAAGCGCCGGTTACCGTGCTGCTGGGCGCCCGCCAAACCGGGAAAACCACCCTTTCGCAAATGGTGGCACGCGCTGTTATCAAAAACAGAGGTATGAACGTCCATACGTTCGACCTTGAGCGCGCCGCATCACGCGCCGCGCTTTCAACCCCGGAAATTACGCTCGAAGGTTTAAAGGGCCTGATCACCATCGACGAAATCCAGCGGGTACCGCAGCTTTTTGAAACATTGCGTCCGCTGGCCGACAGGCCGGAAACGCCCACTCGTTTCCTGGTGTTGGGCAGTGCCTCACCGGGGCTTGTGCGTGGCGTGTCCGAATCTTTGGCCGGTAGATCTCTTTTTATAGCGGTCCCCGGTTTTTCACTGGAAGAAGTCGGTGTGGAAGCCCAGGATCAACTTTGGGTTCGCGGCCAATTCCCCCGGTCCTGGCTGGCAGAATCAGAATCAGCAAGTAATCGTTGGCGTGAGGCGTTTATCGCTACTTTTCTGGAGCGGGATATTCCGCAATTAGGAATTCGTGTGCCGTCTGAAAGTTTACGCCGGTTTTGGACAATGCTGGCCCATTATCACGGTCAGGTGTGGAATGCTTCTGAACTGGCCCGATCCATCGGAGCATCTTCCAAGACGACCCTGCACTACCGCGATATTCTCGCCGGCGGATATGTATTGCGTGTACTGCCGCCGTGGTTCGAAAATCTAAAAAAACGACAGCTTAAATCACCGAAGATTTATATCCGCGACAGTGGAATGCTGCACGCCTTGCTGAGAATTCCGGATATGGCGAGCTTACGGTCACACCCGCAATACGGCGCGTCTTGGGAAGGATTTGCCCTTGAACAAATCTTAGCATTATTCGGAGGCGAGCACGCGTATTTCTGGGGCACACAGCAAGGGGCGGAGTTGGACCTTTTGCTCTTTGTGGGCAAAGAGCGGTGGGGATTTGAATTCAAATGCAACGATGCCCCGTCAATGACCAAATCGATCCATGTTGCAATTCAGGATTTGGGGCTGGAACGAGTCTTTATTGTTTATCCCGGCAAACAGAGGTATCGGATTCATGAAAAGGTGGAGGTCATTCCTTTGACAGAATGCATTCATCAGAGGGACTTAGGGCTCGCTCAAAAATAACTTCACAATTTCGAATCTTGGCTTCAGGCTATCTTTGGCCGCTGCTCAATCGCGAAGGCGGCAAAAGTGCCACGGCCGGTTGGGACGCCGATCCATCATTTTCCAATTAATCGTATTCTTGAAGTCGGGAGAGATCGGCCTTGTCCTGGGGGCGATTGGAGATCTTTTTGGATTTGATTAAATTTTCCCGATCTATGAAATTCACGATTTGTCGGCCATAAGACCCTTGGACACGGTTTTGCCAGATCTCGTTAAAGTCCAAGCCTTGAATCGATGTAATGATGTCTATACTTACCGGTTCATATCCAAGCTGGACAATATTTCCCCCGGTGGAAAAGGCTTCGGCATTCAAGTTTAACGAGCTGAATCCAAACTCATCTGAAGCCAACAATAATTTTTCGGCATTTTCGGTGCTGGCTTGAACCCAGATATCAATGTCTTTGGTATATCGGGGCTCGGCATGAAACGCCAAAGCAAAGGCGTCGACAATGCAATACTGGACGTCATGCTTGTTTAATAATTCTAAAAACTCTTCGTAATCTTTTTCTGTTTCCACGAAAGTTTATCCCGGATGATTTAAAAAACGCTTCACGAAGAACTTGAACAGTTTCAAGACGTTGGGAGGCAGAGAATTTTTTGTAATACTCTTTTTCAAAACGCCTGGCATCATCAAAAGAGCCTGCTTTGTTTACCCATATTTTTTTCATAACCTATTCATAACATTAAATAATTTAAAAATCAACACTCACCTGTCGGTATTTAAAACTGTAAAAAATAAAAAGCGAAGTCACCCTACGCGGTGGTTTATAATACTATTTCCCTACAATGATCCAACAACGGTGCAAAGACCTCCTCTGAAATTTTTTCAAATTCATCATCAAGGGGATCGGTTCTGCCGAAGCAACGCTCGAAATATGGATCTTCCGACTCTCCCCGTGCAAAATCGTTTCCGGTCCATTTGTTTTTGGCAAAGTTTAATGCCGCCGATAGGGTCTGATGCTTCAGCAGAAGATGGCGAGCATATTCAAAGGAGGATTCGGGAAAAAAATGTAACGGCTCTGACATGCCCTTCCAGAAAAGTTCAAGAAGATCGTTTAGAATATCTGTGGAGTTTGAAACCGGGGCAAATTCCCAGGAAACATCTTTGCACAAAAGAAAGCTTTTAACCGGTCGTTTTCCTTCAACAAGAACGCAAAGGATAACATGATTAACCCATGCTTTTAATAGGTATTTAGGTTTTGCTTTTACATATCGAATCTGGATCAGCCCCTGTTCATAAACATCCGTAAGGCGGCCGCAAAGATTAAACCCCGCAACATTAATGTCAACATTTTGATCCTCCAGGCGGTTGCCGGTGATGTGATCTTCAATTTTCCGGACAAAACCTTCAGCATCCAGACTCATTTCATTATAGACCAATTTTCCCACATTTCCGTGAGGAAGTTGTCCGGAGGCCTTTTTCACAGGAAAAAAATTTTTGAGCTCTGATCCGGACAGCCTGTGTAACACCATTTCCTGCTCGAGCACATATTTTTCCAGATGCCCCAGATTGAAATTTTCTCTTTCATCGTAACCATCTGCCGTCTCATGCAAATATATGCCCAGACGCTTTTCAAGGAGAAATTTGGCCGGGTTGCTGAAGAAGGCACTGAAGTCTTTTATATCAAGATGTTTCCATTCACGGGACGGATCGGGTAGCTTGTTCGAAATCAAACCGGGAATATCTTTGTGTTCATACCTGCTGCGACTGGCTGCAAAATTTTCCCGGGAATAGCTGAACAGTTTTCCGCCGGTCTTAAAATATTCCGGTGAAAAGGCCTGAAGTCTATGCAATGTTGTGATCTGATCTTCTGAAAGCCCGAATCCTTCCTTAATATAATCAATAAGTTCGCTCACAAGAACAGACGGGGCAATCCGTGTGTTGTCACGGATGCTCTGCCCCACATAGCTGATATAAAATTTACTTCTGGCCGAGATAATGGCTTCCAGGAAAAGATACTTGTCGTCATTTCGCCGTGACCGGTCGCCGATCCTCGGATTTTTTGCCATCAGATCAAAGCTTAAGGTTTTTGATTCACGCGGGAAAGCATCCATGTTCATACCCACAAGACATATGACTTTAAAAGGGATGCTTCTCATGGGGAGCATTGCGCAAAAGGTTACACCGCTTGAGATAAAACCGGTTCCAAAATTTACAGATTCAAGAAGATTCTCCAAAAAGGGTTTGACCACTTCAATTTCGATTGGCCGATCAAATCCGGATAATTCTTCTGCCTGTGACATCTCATCCAGAATCCGCCGCAAAACCTGTATTTCCCCTTCTGAATCCTCATCCGGCGCGAAAAACTCCTCTAAAATTTCAACAAGCTTCACGTGCCAGTCACTTAATGTTCGAGGCGGGTCAAGGGAGCCGATGCAGGTAAAAACCCGGTCTAAGAAGTTCAGAAATTTCCCCAGTATCTTTACTTCTCCCCCTTCAACTTGGTCATAAGGGAGTATCCCTGAGAACAGTTTACGGTCCAGGCCCGGCATGGCATACCCCAAAATCAGCCTTTCGATTCCGGCTTTCCATGTATTCTCAGAAAAAGCGGGAAGCCCAAGTTCACGACGAAAATCAGCATCGATTCCCCACCGGATATTTGTTTCTTTAATCCAGCGTTCTGCAATTTCAATGTCCGACTCCGTCAGACCGAATTGCTTTTTTATCCCCGCAGATTCCAGCAACGCCATAACACGGGTTGTGCCGAGCCTGCTGCCTTTGAGATCGAGTATGGACATAAATCCTTCGATGATACGGCTCTCTTTTCTTAATCCCCGGTCCGCAATGGTGAAAGGAATCCGGATAGCTTCATCTGTCTGTGCATCAAACACCGCCTGTATGAATGGTGCATAGGATTCTATATCAGGGGCCATCACCACAATATCTTTGGGCAGAAGATCAGGATTTTCTTCAAACATGGCAAGGAGACTATCATGGAGTACTTCGATCTCCCGCATGGGACTGTGGCAGGAATGAATCTGAATTGAAGTGTCAACATCCTGTTGCATGGTGTCAGTGTTAGGTGATGGGGAAGAAATATCGCTGGGTTCAAGGTCGGGAACTGAATCTTGGGAGTAAAATTTTCTGTCCTTTAAATTGTGAATATCCCACTGGATTTTAGAAAGCATATTATGCTCGTCCGGATCCTTGAATTGTTCGAACATCTGGCAATCGATCCCGCTGATCATTGAAAAGAAATTTCTCCCCAAAGTCCCCATTGAAGCCAGGAGCCGGTTCCCCTCTTCCAAGTAGAGTTCCTCCGTGATCCCCGTTGATGTTATATATTTTCTCTGAATCTCTTTTATTTGCCTGGGGGAAACAATCTCCGCCCAGTATTCCCTGCATATATTCATCAGAAAAAGATTCACCTGAGAAATCCTGGATATTTCAATAAACGTTTCCAGATGAAACGGGGGCAAATAGGATATTCCGAATATGGATATACGATCGGGAAAATTTCCTATTTCATGGGGTTGTTTTTTGATCTTTTGAAGAAGGGTCTTTCGCATTCGCGCTCGATGCAAGTTTTCTTTTCCGGATGAAATTTCTCTCCAGAGTTGTGCCTGCCAGTGGTCTTCCTTGCCTTTTTCCCATCTAAAAATCATTTCCGGCCGGAAAACAAGATACTGGTCAAACAGATCGGCTATTTTTTGCGAAATCTGAAACAGCTTAATCCCATTTTTATCATCAACCATATATCTTTTCAGGCTTTCATAACCCGGGAAATGAATGGATGACTTCAAGACATTCATGATCTTGAAGGTCATTGCAACCGGATCAAAAGGGGAGTCTTCCGGCAAATCAGGAATTATTTTTTTAACAATTTCCTGTAAAAACAGGTTGGGAAAAAGAAAAGAACAGTTGGCGCAAATACCATTGTGCCCGGCGATCTCCATGGAAACCCAGCGCTCCATTCCCCTGCTCTGAACAACGATAATCTCCGGGACAAGCGGAGAAGGGAGTGGATCTCTGACAATCCGTGCCAGTTGTTCGGCAAGGATCTCCATATGGTTGCTGGTATATATGGTAAGGTCGTGCATGGAAGCCTCCGACTCGTGAAAAATTCAAATATTACAGTGATTGATTTTTAATTTATCACCTTTAAGTAAGGATTGTAAAGAGTACAAACCGGACATGTTGTTGTAAAGCAAGGTTTCTGAGCATGAATAGTATTGTATATATGGCGCCACCCTAAGGGTAAACGCATTTGAATCCCAATACAGGGAGAACGCTCCACGATGGCGTGTATCTCTTTCCAACCGACTGAAACTGAAAAAGATGAACATCGAACATCGAACGTCCAACATCGAACGTTGAATGGGAAAAGATGAAGAAACAGAAATAGCTGTTGAATGTTCGGTATTGGATATTTGTTTTTCATTCGATTTTAGAATAATTTGAGGAGCGGAGCGACATCATTATTCGACGTTGGACGTTCGATGTTCGATGTTGGACGTTCATCTTTAGTTCTTTTCTCAGGTAAACGCATTTGAATCCCAATACAGGAAGAACGCTCCATGCCGTCGCTACGCTAGACCGAAATCAAATGCGATTACCCTGATTCTATAATTTTATTGACTTTTTTGTTATTTTTTAATTAGTTAAATATTTATGTTCAGGTGCTCGTATGAGTTTAATAGGGAACCCCGTGAAATTCGGGGACGGGCCCGCCGCTGTAACCCCGCCTTTTTCTGATTACAGTTAGAAAAAGGAACCCTTTTTGCCTTAGTGTGCCACTGTTCGTGTATGGATGGGAAGGCCGCTAAAAGGGCGGGGAAGTCAGAAGACCTGTCTGAACCTAAAAGCCAAACTATCGTGAGCTGAGTTTTGCTTTAAAAATCTTGAGGATAAAAAGGGAAATCCCCGGATTGATTTAATTTCGGTCCGGGTTTTTTTTGAGTAAAAGCATAATGAAAAATAAATCCAGGGTAATCCTCTTAATGATGATGGCATTCCTTTTTACTGCCATGGGTATGCCATCTGATGCAAGAATCGTAACGGATCAGCTGGGACGTCAGGTAACGGTTTCGGATAAACCTCAACGGGTTGTGGCCCTGGCCCCGAGTATCACGGAAATCATTTACGCCCTGGGTCAAGAAAATCTTTTAAAAGGGGTAACCCTATATAGCGACTTTCCCCCTGCAGCCGTGAGGCTCCCCAAAGTGGGCTCTTATGTACAGCTCAATTTGGAAAAAATAGTGGCGTTAAAACCTGATCTTTGTATCGCTATCAAGGATGGCAATCCAAGGGTGGTCGCCCGCCGTCTGGAATCTCTTAAAATACCCGTATATGCGGTAAACCCCAGGAATCTGGAAACGGTCATGCAAACCGTTCTGGAAATCGGTAACCTTCTGAATGCCAACCAACGGGCCGACCTTCTCGTGCAACACATGTGGTCCCGGGTTCTTAAAGTTAAGTCCCTGGTGGCAAAAGCCGGATACCGTCCTCGGGTCTTTTTCCAGATTGGAATTACTCCCATTGTTTCCATTGGAACCCATACCTTTATCCACGAACTCATCGTTCTTGCCGGTGGGAAAAACCTGGCCCAAGGGCCGGTTGCCTATCCGCGGTTCAGCCGGGAACAGGTTCTGGCGCTTTCCCCGGAAGTCTTCATTATCACTTCCATGGCACGCACCGCGGTATTTGAGCAGGTCAAGGCGGAATGGAGCCGCTGGCCGGATATGCCTGCAATTCGAGATCATCGTATTTTTCTTGAAGACTCCAATTTTTTTGATCGCCCCACCCCCAGGTTGGTGGACGGTCTTGAGTTGCTGGTCAAACTGATACATCCCGAACTTTTTGATGAAACGCAGTGAATACTAAAACACCATTTCTCCTAAAACGACTGTCGGTTATTTCGTTATCTCTTGCACTTGTGTTGCTTATAGCAATGTTTCTGGGGATTTCCATGGGATCGACCACCAGTGGAATCAAGGTGGTTTTTCAAAGTTTGCTTAAAGCAAGAGAATCTGATCCCATGCTGGATACAATCATCTGGCAGATTCGTTTTCCACGGGTTCTGCTGGCAACCCTGGTGGGTGCGGCCCTTTCTCTGGGAGGTCTTGTTTTTCAAGCTCTGCTGCGCAATCCGCTGGCTGAGCCATACATCCTTGGAATTTCAGGAGGGTCGGCCATCGGAGCCATCATCGGAATCCTGATAGGATTCTCCAAGTTTCCCGGGGTAAGCCTCACGGCCTTTGCCGGAAGTATCGCTATACTTCTGCTAATTCTTGTCATGTCCTCAGGACAGACCATTCTTAAAAAAGATGCACTCCTTCTTTCAGGCGTTATGGTAAACGCTTTCTGTGCGGCAGTCATCATGTTTCTCGTTTCTATGACCCAGGACTCCAGGCTTCATAATATTATTTTCTGGCTTATGGGTGACCTTTCAATGATCGATATCGGCCATGTGGGAATACTTGCTGCAATACTTTGCCCCTGTTTTATCCTGATTTTCTGGCTTTCCAATTCAATGAATCTGCTGCTGATGGGCAAGGAAATGGCACAAACCCTGGGAGTAAATATAAAGTCGGTAACCGTTATCCTGCTGGTGACGACTTCATTTATGGTCAGCGCAACGGTTTCTTACTGCGGGCTTGTCGGTTTTGTAGGACTTGTTATACCGCATCTTCTTCGACTTGTTTTCGGGCCGGACCACCGGGTGCTTGTTCCGGCATGTGTTCTTGGCGGAGGCGCCTACCTTGTTTCTTGCGATGTCCTGGCAAGGGTTCTTCCGAAACAGGGCGAGATGCCCGCAGGGGTCATTACCGCAATGATCGGTGCGCCCCTTTTTATTTTTTTATTAAAAAAAACCCGGCGATAATATGGCGATAGATGTTAAAAATCTGAATTATTATTATGGAGATTTTCCGGCTTTGAAAAATGTTACCTTTTCTGTGGCAACGGGTAATTTTTTCATCATCATAGGTCCAAACGGTTCCGGAAAAACCACATTACTGAAAGTGATGGCCGGGATCTTGAAATCTCAAGCCGATCAACTGGAAATACTGAACCGTCCTGTTGATCACTATAGCCGCAAGGCTCTGGCACGAACCATTGCTTTTGTCCCTCAGATGATACCGGTCGATTTCCCTTTTACGGTAACCGAGATTGTACTTATGGGTCGATCCCCCTATCTCGGCATGCTGGGACTCGAACAAGAAAAAGATTTGAAAATTGCAACGCAAGCGCTCGCTTTTACCGGCCTAGAACATCTGGCACATCGGAAATTAGACCAGTTAAGCGGCGGGGAACAGCAGCGGGTTTTTGTTGCAAAAGCCATTTGTCAGGAACCCGAAATTATTCTTCTGGATGAGCCCACTGCTTCTCTGGACCTTGCCCACCAGGTCCGGCTCATGGATTTAATGGAAAAATTAAAAAATGAAAGGGGAATTACAGTGGTTATGGTTTCCCATGACGTAAATCTGGCGGCAATGTACGGCGATCGATTACTTTTACTCAATAAGGGGGAAATGGTGCGGTTGGGGGATCCAAGAGAGGTTCTCACATTCCAAACGTTGGAACAAGTTTATGGCTGCACACTTTTGGTGGATGAGAGCCCTCTCGGTAAAACTCCGCGAGTGACTCCGGTACCCCGAAAATTTATAAATAGTGCCTGAACGAAAACTGTCTTTTCCGCCAATATCTGCGTCAGACTCAAATTTTAATCCTCGAAATACTACCCGTATTCCTGTGGTTAAAATTTTCGTCTTCCTTGATCTTAACGAAAAATCCTAGTTTTCGCTCGGGCACTAAATAAAAGCATGTAATGACGGAAGGTTAAAAATGATCTTATGAACCGATTTCCAAGTAATTTTATAGGAAGAGAGGGTTTAGGTAGAAATGGAAAAAGATGAACTTCGAGCAAAAATCTATTCAAAGATAGACGAGATTCCAACACTTCCCGTAGTCATTCCTAAGCTTTTAACATTGATGGAAAGCGACAAGACTGATGCCGCTGACATCGCCGATGTAATTTACCGTGATCCTGCTCTTACGTCAAAAATTCTGAAAGTCGCAAATTCTGCCTATTACGGTTTTTCAAAGGGAATATCAAGTCTTGAAAAAGCGGTGCCTCTGCTCGGTTTTAACATGGTCCAATCCCTGGCGTTATCCATCGGTGTCTTACGCAGCTTTCCCGCCGGGAAAAAATCGACCCATTTTTCACAACAGGATTTATGGATACACAGCTTAGCTGTGGCCACGGTTATGAAAGAACTGGGTAAAAGATTTGGTAAGGGAGATGACCGGGAATATCTTTTTATCATCGGTCTTCTTCACGATATCGGCAAAATTGTTCTGGATCAGTATTTTGGAGAACTTTTTCATCGTGCCTTAGAAGAATTTCATAATTTGGGAAATATCGAACTTCACCGAGCAGAAACTAGAAAAATCGGCGTTGATCATGGTGAGGTTGGTGCAATGCTTTTAACACGATGGAAATTTCCTGATAAAATTTGTAATGCCATCGCCGTTCATCATCGATCAGAAATTCCGGAAGGAACAAATTCCGAGGATGTTGCCATGCTGCGAATTGCCGACGTCCTGGCCCATGAACTTTCTCTGGAAGAGGGAGAAAATCCCATGCCTCCCGAGATTCATGATGCTGATCTTAACATCTTTGAAATGGGTGAAAATCAACTGGAAGATATTAGAGCTTATTTATTAGACCTTAAAGATGGAATCTATGACTTTTACAGATCTATGAGTTGACGATTTCTTCTTCCTTCCTGAAAGGTTCCAGCCACACCACATCATAAGGAAGCAGTGTAATACAAAGCTTTTGATCTTCGGTCATCCACTCCACCCCGCTTACAAGATCATACCAACGGTTTTCACCGGTGCCAAGCTGAGAAAGAGGAACCTCTATCCGGCAGACTTTGTTAGTGACATTGGTCAGGGTAAGAATAGACTGGTCACCTTCAGGAGAAATTCTTAAAACCGAAAATATATCGGAGGATGCCATTAAAACATGTTGATCCCCATTCGGATGGAAGGCACGTTTCTTTGTTCGGATGGCAATAAGCCTTCCGAACTCCCGGCTGATACGTGAGAGTTTTGAAAGAGGATCCTGCAGCGCTTCGGTAATCGCCCTGCCGTCGATCACCTTGCGGTTGATATCCCGTTTTGATTTCGTGGCCAGGACGGCCTCGATATCATTTTGAGTTCCAATCAGGCTGTGCATGTAAATTCCCGGAACGCCCTGAATAACCAGGGCAATTATCCTGGAAGCAACAAACCGTTTAACCTGAAAAGCGATATCCTCTTCGCTGTGCTCGTGATTAAGTGCGCTGAACCAGGTTATGTTGATCTCGTAAGGGACTTCATTTCCGTCTTCTCCGGTCTTGTAAGAAATGAGTCCGCCGTGATCTTCCGTCTTCTTAATAATGAAATCGATTTCTTCCTGCGGAAGGATGTTCTTGACCGCCATAACTCCTATACCATCATGGGAGTCTAAAAAATTGAAGAAGCAAGTTGTTTTGGAAGGTGTCTTCAGATCTGCCGCCCACCTGGAAAGGACTGTGGTATCCTCTGAATAGAATGTATACAACACAAGAGGGGGTAAGGCGAAATTGTATACCATTTGTGCTTCATCTCGACCATTACCGAAATATGAAATGTTTTCTTCATGGGGAACATTGGTTTCTGTTATCAAAGCCACACCGGGTGCCACAACATTCAAAATGTCACGAAAGATTTTAACGATTTCATGGGTCTGCTCCAGATGAACACACCGGGTCCCGGGTTCCGCCCACAGATAGGTTACCGCATCCAGACGAATAATTTCTGCTCCGTAACGCACATACATAAGCAGGATCTCGGCAACCCGCATAAGGACGTCGGGATTAGAATAATTGAGATCGATCTGATCAGCAGAAAATGTGGTCCAGACATGGCGTGTACCATTGATGGTCTTGTACTCCGAAAGGATGTCAGAGGTTCGAGGACGGAAGATCATACTGCGTTGCTCTGTCGTGAGTTCAGCTGGAGACGAAAAATGTATAAAAAAATCCCAGTAATAGGGATTGCCGTTCAAAAATTCCTGAAACCAGCGGCTTTTGGCTGAAATATGGTTGATGACCCCGTCAAACATGAGCTGGTAATGATGTTGCAGTTCAGCAATGTCATCCCAGGTCCCCAGATTAGGATCCACTGTTTCAAAGTCTATGATAGAAAACCCTCTGTCCGAAGAGTACGGAAAGAAGGGGAGTATATGGATGGTATTGATCGTCCCCTCCAGATATGTATCACAGAATTTAGCCAGCGTAGCCAGGGGAGAACGCTCTTCACCGCGTAAAAGGTCACCGTATGTGATAAGAATGATATCCTTTTCAGTAAACCGCTCTTCAGGATCGAGCCCGCTTTCTATTTCGATCATTTCCAGAGCTTTATGTGCATAATAGACATCAATGATTCGTTCCAGTTCGGGCATATAGGCCTTTGCAACGGTTTCCCCGTAAATAAAAGCCAGCCTGGCGAATATACGATCTCTGGTTTCTGATGGAATTTTTAAAACAGGCCTTGAATAATCCGGTTCTTCATTATGGGCGATTTTGGTGGTCTCAAAGCCTTTTCCAAGACAGGTCATTTTGCGGGTCCTCGTAGCAAAGTCATCTTTTAGATTTGTGTACGAAACCGTCAACGTTGCTCATCTATTATATCGACAATTATTATGAAAACTTAAGGAACGAGTGAGTTGGCTTCGCTCAACTTAGATAATATTTTTCTTGACGTAGCTGTCTTATTTAGTCTAAATAGTCTTTGTTTTGTTCAGATGCTCGCTTTGAGCTTAATAGGGAACCCCGTTTTAATCGGGGACGGGCCCGCCGCTGTAGTCGGGGACGAACGCCGTTTAAATCCACTGGAAATTGTCATAGTCTCTGTTATTTGTCTTAACCAATAACAAAACGACCAATGACACCGGGTGTGTTATTCACATCAGGTCCGGGAAGGTACGGTTAGTAGAAAGATCCGAGAGTCAGAAGACCTGTCTGAACTTAAAGGCGAAATCATCGTGGCTGAGATTCGCCGCAAGATCTTGAGGATAAAAAAGGGAAATCCCCGGATCGATTTTAAATCGGTCCGGGGATTTTTTTTGGTTTTTTTAAAGGGAAGGAAGTGTGAATCTTCCGCTGCCCCGCAACTGTGATCGCGACGAAAGCAGCATTATACCACTGCCCTGTTTGCAAACAGGATGGGAAGGCGCTGCCGGTAGGATGAACGAAAGCCAGGAGACCTGGACGAAACCTAAACTTTCACCACCTTCCTCGAGGGAGGAAAGGAGGTTTTTATGAAACGTTTTATTTTGTTCTTTTTCTTGGCTGTTTTTTTCTGTAGCTCTTTATTGGTTGTGTCATCAGTAAACAGGGCATTGGCCCAAAATGGTGAGGAAAAAATAGTGAAGCTGGATGAGATTGTGGTGACAGCTCCTCGCAAAACAATGGTGATCGATACCCCTGCATCGATTTCGGTGATTACCGCTCAGGAGCTGGAGGAGCAAGGGATCAAGAATATAGGGGATGCCATTGTCAGGATTCCGGGCGCCTATGATGACGGCGCATCAAAATACTATTTCAGCATGAGAGGAACACGCAGTTCCTCCACTGGAGGTCCACTCGTGTTGATCGACGGGGTCCCGCAAAATATGGGTATGTCTGACTACAACTACTTTGAGACGATTCCGGTGTCGGATATTGATCGCATTGAGATCCTTCGCTCTCCTGCTTCAACGGTCTTTGGCGCTGACTCAGCCCGTGGAGTGATCAGCATTATCACCAAAAAAGGCAAGAAGGATCAGCCCTTCAGCGTTAAGGCCAAGACATCTTACGGGTCCTGGCAAACCTCCGACACATATGCGACCTTATCCGGCGCCGTGGATAACTGGGATTTTTTCGTAAATGGCACCTTCATGGATACGGAAGGCTACGTACACGATGACCAGAGGCGTGCCGCAGGCCGCTTCAAAGGAGGCTATAGTTTTTCGGATCATGCCAGACTGGGAATTAATCTCGGGTATACTGATAACGATTACGAGATGGTGAGAGGCAAAAACAAATATGCCCTCGAAATAGATCGCCGGGCTGATGAATTTAAAGAGAAACCGACTGCGGAAAAGACATCGTATAACGAAAATGAACAGGATGTTTCCAGCTATGCGCTTGATTTCAGCTACAAAAACAGCGGATTATTCTTGGATTCTCTTGCCGCGGTGACACTTTTTGATAAAGAAGCTAAGTATAACTGTTATCAGTATACTAAACCCAAAAACGTTTATAATGATGACCGCGATCAGAATAGATATAAATTTGATCTCTCCGGAGGATATAACTTCGGCGAGGATTTCTTTAAGTATACCCCCGTATTGGGATTCAACGTAGAAAAAACTGCGCTTGAACAGCGCCGCGATTATTTTAACGACCCGGTTGGCAAAGCCGCCAGCAAAAGGAAGGCAGATATTGACTATGATCAGGAAAAGTTCGGTATATTCTTGCAGAATCAGCTGCTCTTCGGCGATAACTGGGAGCTGAATTTAGGTGTCAGATGGGATAAGGTAACCTATGATGTCAAAAATAAAAATGGTGACAGTATCGATAAAGATCACACTGAATATTCCTGGTCTGTTGCGCCTGCATATCACTGGAATGATCGGGCCACCACATACGCATCGGTCGGCAAATCATACTGGTACCCGGCAGCCTATTATTACCAGGCGGCTATGGAGAAGATGAATCCGGAAAACCTCCCCCAGGATTTGGAACCGGAGAGCAGCATGGTTTACGAAATAGGCCATAAGCATAGCCTGGCAAGATGGGCAAACATTAATCTTACACTCTTTTGGATGGATTATGAGGATAAATTTGCTATATTCTATGATGAGACACAGACATATGCGGGATACAAAAACGTTGGCGACGCAGAGCACAAGGGGATTGAACTGGAGATGGATGGAAGGATCTGCCGTTGGTTCGGCTACAGGCTGTCCGGTACCTATATGGAGGCTGAATGGACCAGTGGCAGGGAGCGAGTTTATACCTGGGAAACCCTGACAAGCAAGGACTTTCGCAACCTTGATGGAAAGGAGCTGAACAGGATTTCCAATTACAAATATATGGTCGGGTTCGATTTTTATCCCATAAGAAATCTGAAGTGCAACCTCGACATTAATGGAACCGGGCCCTATTGGGTGGATTATTTGAACCGCATCGAGTATGGCGCAAAGACCACGTTTGATATGGGCATCCGTTACGAGTTAAAAAAGTGGTCCTTCTGGGCCCTGGGAAAAAACATCTTCGATAGGGAGATAGAATCGGTCTACAATTCAAGTGGTGAACTAAATTCAACTTCGGCTGAAATAGAGCGGAACGGCAAGTATGCCAATCTTTACTATCCCAGGAATGGCCAGTATTTTGAGGTTGGTGTCACATACCACTTTTAATTGGGAACAGCAAAGCACGGGGTGGATTTTAAGGTATCCGAGGTAAGCGGGAACAAGGTTAATACGAGGCAGGAAGAAATGTGGGGAGCGTAGCGACGAAGCAATCCCCTCACTAAGAGATTGCATCGTCCGCCAAAGCACTCTGGCGGACTCGCAATGACAGGACTAATAATAATTTTCAAATACCCTTGCGAAATTCGGGATAATTCGGAAGCTAAATGACAATGTTAAAACAATTATGGATAACCGGTGTCCTGATCGCTTTTTCTGTCTTTGGAATAAAAGTAGGTTTGGGTCTGGGAGCTCAGATATACAACAGGACCGTGCCCCCCGGTAAAAAAGTCATCTTTCTTGCCGGATGCCTTTTTATCTATCTGATCCTTTTTTTCTGCCTCTATTACGTGATTACCCATTTTAATTTGTTAAATTATTTGGATCAGTTTGTAAATATGCTTCAATACGGCATGCTGCTTCATTTAGCAGTGGCTCTTGGGCTTCTTCTCTGGGGAGGCAAGTTGCTCCTCCAAAACCCTGCTGAACACATGCATCTTCCCTTTCGGGCCAGTTTGCTCCTGATTGTGCCCTGCCCGGTATGCGCCACGGTTATCCTGCTCAACCTTTCTTTGGCCTGTTCGCTTTTTGCCGTTTCCCCCTTCCTGACCACGCTGACCCTTTTTGTCCTTTTTAGCAGTATTATAGTTCTGACCGTTGGCCTGGTCTTTCCGTTCCGTCATAAGATCGCATCCGGCAGTTCTTTTTTGGGGTTGGCAATGGTATTGGTTTCCCTCTATTTTCTTATTACTGTCATCATAGCTCCCATATATCCAGAAATAAAATCCGCGTTTGCCATGGCTATTTCCAACAGCCCGGTAAGTCAGATAGACCTTTTTCACACGGCTATTTTAGGAGTGATTGTCTTTATTCTTGGATGTGCCGGATTCATAAAGACTTACATTGCAAAAGGAGGAATTAAGTGAACATCTTTCCAGCGTTTCAAACGATCCTGTATACGATTTCAACCGCCCTGCTTTACCCTGTGGTAATCCTGCTCATTATTCTCTGTCTCTGGCTGATGGGGTATTTAGGGGGCTTTATGGCGGAATGGGTAAAGCGAAGACATTTTCGTTCAAATGATCCCCTGGCAGGTTGTCTGGAAACGATTCAAAAAGCAGAGTACTTTCCGTCTGAAATCGGTGAAAATCTGCCTCTCCATATCACACACTATGCAAAGGAATTAGAAGAGATTATCAAGGGTGACGGCCTGTTCATAGAAGAACAGGTGGAAGATCTGAATCAACGCAAAGAACATTCACTGATCAGGGAAGTGGACAAGATACGCCTAATCGTGCGCATCGGTCCGAGTCTCGGGCTTATGGGTACACTTATTCCCATGGGCACAGGCCTCGCCGGTCTGACCCAGGGAAACATGGCGCAGCTTTCTTCCAGTCTTATTCTGGCCTTTACAACAACGGTTGTGGGGCTGGCCATTGGAATCACGGCCCATTTCTTTTCCGTTGTCAAAGAACGCTGGGTCACCGAAGATATGCGTCATATAAACCTGATCACAGAAGCCATGACACAGAACATTAAATCTTGAAAATTGAGCAATAGTCAATTCCTTAATTTCTTCCCTCTTTGCAAAGGGGGATCGAGGGGGATTTAAATGAAATACCTAAAAAATAGCCGCCGGGGACGTTTGGGAAAAGCAAAGCAGGAAGATCCTTTGCTCGGTGTAGCGAATCTTTTTGACGTTGCCCTGGTATTCATTGTGGCGCTCCTTCTTTCCCTCATGGCAACTTACCAGATTTTGGATTTCTTCTCTGAAAAGAGTGAGATTACTATTGTAAAAAAGAATGAAGATGGGCAAATGGAGATTATCACCAAAAAAGGCAAAGAGATTAAGATAGAAAAAGTAACCGACAGGAAAATTGGCGGAGAAGAAGGAACTAAGTTGGGGACAGCTTATCAACTAAAAGATGGAAGGATGATTTATGTTCCGGAAGAATAAAATTAAGGATGGTTTACAACTTAAGTCAATCGTTGCCTCAATTTTCGTATTGCTTATAGTCCAGATGCTTGCACTGCCAGTAGCGGTAAGTAACGAGGCAGCAGGAAGGGTTTTAGAAAAACCCAAGATAATAATTATACCTACCTGTGAGGCTTCTTCTCCTTATCAGCTTCAAAAGGCAAAAGAGGAAGTTAGGAGCTTCCTGGATGTCAGTTTATACAGCGGAACAGGTAAGGGATACTTACCACCAGCAGAGGGGCTGGACCTCAGCGCCTATGATGTGATTTTCGTGGTTGGTAATTCGCCTGCGACTTTTAAATTGAATCAGGCCCTTGATGAGGCAAAGAAGAAGGCGACTGTCGTCGTGGTGGCTCCTGTCATGGTGGAAGGGAATGTCGACCTTACTGAACATCCATGGTTAGAACAATATTGGTTTAACAGATGCCAGGAAAATTTCCGCAGGCTAATGATCTATCTGGGAGTAAAATTCTGCGGATTGAAGACACAGGTAGAAAAACCTATAGTCTTCCCTGAAAGGGCCATTTATCATCCGGATGCAAAGAGAATTTTTGAAACAACAGATGATTACCTGAGGTGGTATATCGATAATACTGCCAAAACTCATCATATATATAACTCTAAAATGCCAACCATAGGGATATTATTCTACAGGAGCTCTTATACAAAGAAAAAATTAAAGGTAATAGATGCCTTAATCAAAGCAATAGAAAAAAGAGGATGTAATGCCATAGCATTATATGGGTTTCATGGCTTTTGTTTGGATAAATTCTTTATTAAGGATGGAAAGCCAGTCATTGATTCCATAATTTCTTTGACTTACAGCTTAGGTTATTCGAATCAACAAAAGGAAGTTGAAGAAGCGGAATCTATAGATGTTCCATTTTTACAGGCATTAAAACATTATCGTAAGACCTCTCAGGAATGGGAGGGGAGTTTAGAAGGGCTGGCAACAGATATGCTCCCATATGTTCTTTATGCTGAAATGGATGGGATGTTTGAGCCAATGTTGATAGCTGGCAAAGTAATGTTGGATACAGGAAGAGATCACTACAAAGTTATAGACTATCAGATTGACTGGCGGGTAGAGAGGGCTATTGCTTGGGCAAGATTACACCGGATGAAAAATTGGGATAAAAAGATAGCTATAACATACTATAGCGAGGGTGGCGGAAAGGCAAATATAGGAGCAGATATTGACTATTATCTGGATGTTCCATCAAGTCTGGCCAATCTTTTCAAGGAAATGAAATCAAGGGGATACAATCTCGGAGATAAGCTGGTATTAGATAGCGCTAAACTTTCTAAGGCAATGGCTGAAGTGGGAAGCAATGTTGGGGTATGGGCTCAAGGTGAATTAAGAAGAAGAGTAAAAGATGGAAGTATAATACTAATTCCAGAACAGAAATATCTGAAATGGTTTAGCGAGCTTTCTGAAGATAAAAGGAATGGGGTAATAGAAAGATGGGGCCAGCCGCCTGGTGAAATAATGGTTTACAAAGATAGCGGTAAAAAATATATTGTTATACCAAAGATTCGGTTTGGCAATGTAATACTTCTTCCCCATCCCACCTGGGGCTTTTTGCAGGATGAAGCAATACTTTATCACCAAGGGGCAACACCCCCTCATCATCAATATATGGCCTTTTGGTTTTGGTTAAATAGAGAATTTAAGGCTGACGCAGTCTTTACTGCTTTTACCCAGATTTCATTAATGCCGGGCAAACAGATTGGTTTATCAAGGCATGATTGGGGTAGCCTACTACTCCAACATGTCCCCAACATTCATCCCTTTCCGATTCAGGGTAACGGAGGTGTGCATAATAAAAGAAGGGCAAATGCACTCTTGATAGATTATATGCCTACTATTGTTTCATCCGAGTTGTATGGAGAACTATTGGGGTTGCAGAAGAAGATGTCTCTTTATGAAGAAGCACATAATGCATTAAAGGAAGAATACAAAGAGGGAATATTAAAAGAGTGTACGAGACTGAAGTTGGATAAGGATCTCAATGTGAAAATTGATTTAATACAATTTGAAGACCTTATAGGAAAACTGAATCACTACCTTGATCAGATAAAAAGAGAACATATGCCCTATGGCTCCCATACGTTAAGTGAACCCCCCACAGGAGAACCTTTAGTTGAAATGATATCATCGATGCTCGGCAAGGAATTTAAGGAGCATATTACTAAGTTAAATTCTAAAAAAGAGCGATTGGGTGAAAGATTACTGAAAGAAATTATCCTGAACAGATTAACTCCAGAGGAGGCGCAAAAGACTGTTCTAGGCCAGATATCCAGGGAGATTGGTGATGATTTGAATTTAGCAATAGAGTATGCCAGAAGGATAGATGCCTGCCATATAGAGATACCCCGGATACTGGATGCATTTGAAGGGAAATATATACTGCCCGGGCCAATGGATGATCCAATCAGAAACCCTGACGCTTTACCCACAGGCCGAAATCCCTACACCTTTGATACCAGAAGCATTCCTACTAAAGAAGCCTGGCAGATTGGTAAAAGGATGGTAGATCAATTATTAGAACAGCACTTGAACAAAAATAAGAAATATCCTCGCCAGATAGCCTTTGTTCTTTGGTCCAGTGAAACCACCAAGCATCATGGGATTATGGAGGCAGAGATACTTTATTTACTCGGTGTAAAGCCTATCTGGGATAAAAAAAGCCGGGTAGAAGATGTTGAACTGATAGATAAGGCCGATCTTGAGAGGCCTAGAATAGATGTTCTGGTTATTACCTCTGGATTATATAGGGAACATTTTCAGAATCAGATTCGTTTGATTGATAAAGCCGTTCGTTTAGCAACTGAAGTGAGTGAATCATCAAATTATGTCAAGCAAAATGCCCGGATAATCGAAAGCAAGCTTTTAAAGAATAATTATGCAGAATCTGAAGCTGTTGATTTGTCAAAGGCAAGAGTTTTTTCTGAAGCAATGGGTGCTTATTCGCCAAACCTTCAATTTGCTGTCCCTGCCAGCGACAGTTGGCAGGACGATACCCAACTCAGCGACCTCTATGTTAATAGGATGGGTCACACATATGGAGAGAATGTGCAGAGTAAGCAGGTAAAAGATGTATTTAGACAGAATCTTAAAACAGTTAAAGCCGGGGTATTTAGTCGCAGTTCAAATGTTTATGGTGTGTTAGACCATCCTATGGTGGCAGCCTACTTTGGAGGGTTAAAGTTGGCTGTTAGAAATACATCAAATAAAAAGTTAGATATGTATATAACCAATCTTAAGGATAAAAATAATCCAGAAGTAGAGACTCTGGAGCACTTTTTCAATCGAGAGCTTAGGTCAAGGTATTTTAACCCCAAATGGATTAGAGGGATGATGGAGCATAAATATGATGGGGCAAGGTATATGGCTACATTTACCGAAGACCTATGGATATGGGATGTTACCAGCCCTGAGATGATAACTGAAGATATGTGGAATGAGGTTAATGAAGTTTATGTAAAAGACAAATATAACCTCGATTTAAAAAACTACTTTAACAAAAACAACCCTCACGCCTTTCAGTCAATTGTCGCTACAATGTTAGATGTGGTAAGGAAGGGATACTGGGATGCACCTGAGGGGATAAAAAAATCCCTCGCCAAGGAATATGCCATAAGTGTGATTGAAAAAGGCATTGCCTGCTGTCATCATACCTGCAACAACCCGGCCTTAAATCAGATGGTGGTGAATATCATTTCTTTGCCCGGGCTATTATCTCCAGAATTAGTTAATCAATTTCAGGCGATTATCTCCAAGGCAATGGGAATGAGCATGGAAGAAGCGGTGGAAAAAAGAAAGACATTGCAGGAGAAACTTGCTAAGGTTACCGAAGAGATTCGTCAGGAGGAAAAGGTAGTTAAAGGTAAGAAACCGGATAAAGAAAAGATTGAAGGATATGAGATGGTTGAAGAAAAACCGGAAGATACAAAAATAACCGTCTCGGGCTCCTCATGGATAGTAATGGCCATTGTCATTGGCCTCCTGAGCCTTTTGGCCATCGGGTGGAGAAAGAAGATATAGGGTGCGAAAAGTGACAGGACAAAAGACAAGGCAAGGGGGAGATAGATGCCTAAGATGAAAACACCTATTGTTATAACAGCTTTCGGCACCACCACAAAGGCGATGGATACCTATGATTATATGGACAGGATTATCAGAGAAAGATTTTCTAACCATAAAATAAAATGGGCCTATTCATCAAGGATGGTCAGGGATTTTAGCAAAAGGAGAAAAAACATTGATTTAAAGAGTCCCCAACAGGTGCTGTCCGATCTTGTCGCTGAAGGTTATCCGTGGTCCATTGTTCAGTCCCTGCACCTTCTCTGCGGCCATGAATTCTACCGTCTAGTCCAGGAGGTGAAACAGAGTCCTGTAAGAACATCCATGGGACTGCCTCTTTTAAGCGGTCCCGAGGATTATGAGGATGTGGTGAATGAACTCGGCAGCACCTTCCCTGACTATGCAAATGAAGCGGTTGTCCTGGTCGGACATGGAACAGATCATCCTGCATGGTCTTCATATATGGCCTTGCATCACATGTTTCGTGAAAAATTCGGCCCCAGGATTTTTATGGGTGTGGTGGAAGGATATCCTTCGAGAAAAAAACTCGTTGAAATGGTTAAGAAAACGGGCTTTAAAAAAGTTTTGCTTATCCCTTTTATGATAGTTGCAGGGGTGCATTTCATAGAAGACCTTTCAGGAGAGAAAGATTCCTGGAAAACAGCTTTTGAAGAGGAACAAATTCTGGTTTCAATTGAAAAAGCTGGGCTCGGTTTTCAGCCAAGTATCATCGATATCCTCTGCAGACATATCCAGGAAGCACTCAATGTGATTCCTTTATCCCAAAAAATTAACGGATAAGGAGGTTGCTATTAAAGGAATAATCATAGCAGGCACAATGAGCGGATGCGGGAAAACCACGGTTACCCTTGGTTTTATGGCATCTTTAGCGAAACGCGGTCTTAATGTGGCCCCGTTTAAGGTAGGACCTGATTTTATTGACCCCGGTCACCATACCCGTATCACCGGAGTCGCCAGCAGAAATCTGGACGGCTGGATGCTTTCAAAATCATATAATGTGAATAATTTTCTCAAGCACACCCAATCCGCCGATATTGCGATTGTTGAAGGGGTAATGGGTCTTTTTGACGGTTATGACGGCAAGAGTGAAGCCGGCTCTACCGCTCAACTGGCCAAATGGATCGGCCTTCCGGTTATCCTGGTTGTTGATGCCAGAAGCATGGCCCGGAGCGCTGCAGCCCTTGTTCAGGGATTTGAACGGTTTGATCCTGATCTTACATATGCCGGTGTTCTCTTTAATAATATAGCCAGCAGCCGGCATCTGGAGTATTTAAAAGAAGCTCTGAAGGATAATGTCACCATGCCCTGTCTGGGAGGCATTCTTCATGATAAGGAGATATGGATCCCTGAAAGACACCTGGGTCTTGTTACTCAGCAGGATCATCCGTTTGGCGGAGAAAAGATCGATCTGTTTGCAAATGTTATTGAAAATACTCTGGATATTGATGCCTTTTTGAATCTTCTTCCGGAGTTGGAAACGCCCGAAAAGAAACCGGAGCCTCAAGAATATCCGGTAAGCCCTAAGGTAAAAATCGGGCTGCCAATGGACAATGCGTTCTGTTTTTATTATGCAGATAACCTCGATATACTGACAGAACAGGGTGCAGAACTCGTTTGTTTCTCGCCCATTAACGACGCATATCTTCCGGATGATCTGGACGGATTATATCTGGGCGGCGGGTATCCCGAGCTTTTCGCAAAGCAGCTTTTTGAAAATTCAGGTTTGCGAAAACAGATTAAGGAAAAAAGCTTGCAAGGCATGCCCATTTATGGAGAATGCGGTGGATTCATGTACCTTTGCAGGGAAATACGCGACACGAACGGAAACTTGTTTCCCATGACCGGATGCTTTCCATTTGTGACATCCATGTTTACCCGCTTAAAATCATTAGGATATCGGGAAATAACCTTTACAAAAGATATGGTTATCGGAAAAAGGGGCCAAACCGTCAGAGGGCATGAATTTCACTATTCGGAACTAACAGAATATTCTGAAAATGTAGAGACGGTTTATCAGGTATCGCCCAGGAAAGAAATCAAAATAACAAAAGAAGGATATATGGTAAACCACACCCTGGGAAGTTACAACCACCTTCATTTCGGCAGTTGTCCGGAAGTGGGCAAACAATTTGTCGAATCATGTTTGCAGTATAAAGAGGAAAGAACATAAATGTTATGAAACCCGAAGAAATCGAAACGTTAAGTTTTAAAATCATTGATAAAGAGGCAGGTCCGCATAATTTTTCTTCTAATGAATGGCGTATTGTGCAGAGGATGATCCACACCTCTGCCGATTTTGAATATATAAAGACGGTTCGATTCCACCCCAAAGCGATCACAGCAGGAGTAAATGCCATCAGGCTGGGAAAAACCATCATCACGGATACAAATATGGCAAGGGCCGGTATTCGCAAGCAAGATGTTCAGCGCTTCGGCAGCACCATAAAATGTTATATTAATGATCCGGAAGTAATAAAGATTTCGGTAAAGACAGGAAAAACAAGGGCGGAAGTGGCTGTCGATACTGCCATTCCCGTGATTAAAGACGGCATATATGTTATCGGTAACGCGCCAACAGCACTTTTTCGCCTCATTGAACGGGTAAAGGAAAATAAAGCCAGACCCGCTCTAATTATCGGGCTTCCTGTGGGATTTGTAAATGCAGCGGAATCAAAGGCGGCACTGATTGAGATGGATTATCCATATATTTCCAACGCGAGTAGAAAGGGAGGTTCAAACATTGCGGCAAGCGTGGTAAATGCTTTAGGAAAAATGGCTGTAACCGTCTAGATTTTTAAGACAAAAAAATATCGTACCGGGTGATGAATGAGGAACCTATGAAAAATAAAAAAGGGATTTTATACGGCTTGGGTGTGGGACCCGGTGATCCGGAATTGATCACCCTAAAGGCCACACGAGTATTAAATAGTGTGGATATTGTTTTTGCGGCAGCCTCCACAAAAAAGAGTTACAGCCTGGCCATAAGCATTGCAAAACCGTACATTCCGGATCTGACCCCCATAAGGATGCTTAGGTTTCCCATGACAAGGGATAAGAATGAAACGCAAAAAGCATGGAAGGATCATGCACTGACAATTATTAAAGAACTGGAACAGGGATATAATGTGGCTTTTATAACCCTGGGTGATCCCATGACCTATTCAACCTATGGTTACATTTTAAAGACCATCCAGACCCTGGCACCACACCAGCCGGTTATCAGCATACCCGGCATAACCTCTTACCACGCCTCAGCAGCCTGCTTGAATACCCCTCTTGTAGAGGGTGAAGAATCACTTTTAATTACTTCCGGCGCCAGGGGGGGAGATCGATTTAGACAGCTTTCCGTGAAGCCGGAAACCGTTGTTTTTCTGAAAGCATACCGTAATGTAAAAGACATAACCTCCGCTCTTGATGAAGCCAATCGCCTTGAGAACAGTGTAGGAGTCACAAACTGCGGGCTTCCGGACCAGGAGATCATAAGAAACATCAAGGAACTTGATAACAGACCGCCGGAATATTGGACAATTATACTTGCCAGACAGAAACGAAAAAATGGCACATCTGAAGTCTAAATCCAAATATAAAGCGCCGGTCCTCTCTTTCGGCATATCTGCTGCGATACTCATCTTTGGAATCGTTATGATCGATGATCTCGGCAGTCAGAAAGTTTTATCCAGGCTTTTATGGCCGCTTGCCCGTCTGATGCTCTTCATCGGAGCCGGACTTGTGGCAGGCCAAGTTATCGAGGCTTCGGGATGGACAAAATTCTTAGCCGCGCTGGCCGGACCATTTTTCAGATTCGGCAACCTTGGCAACCGGTGCAGCGCAGCGTTTACCACGGCTTTTGTTTCAGGCGTTACAGCCAATGCCATGCTGCTCGATTTTTATAAAGACGAAAAAATTTCCCGCCAGCAACTTTTTTTGGCGAATTTCGTCAATCAACTGCCCGCATATTTTCTTCACCTTCCCACCACCCTTTTTATTGTCATTCCTCTTACCGGCCGGGCAGGCGGCCTCTATTTTTTGATTACATTTTTAGCAACACTTTTAAGAACTTCTCTTTTTCTCATTTATGGCCATTTCCACCCATTTTTAAAAAGATGGAATGACAGCGATAAAGTAAAAGAAACCTCTATTCCGGATCAAAACAAATATAAAGGACTCTGGGGAAATATCAGAGAAAAGTTTCCCGGACGTATTACAAATATTGCCACGTATGTTATCCCGATTTATATATTTGTTTTCATATTAAACGCCATGGGTCTTTTTACACTGGCACGCAAATGGCTTGCCGGATATGTGGTAACAACATTTATGCCCATGGAAGCCCTCTCTGTGATAATCTTCAGTTTTGCTGCGGAGTTCACCTCAGGATTCGCGGCCGCAGGCGCATTGTTGGATGCAGGGGTAATCACAACCAAACAGACGGTTTTGGCTTTACTTATCGGAAATATTATTGCCTTTCCCATACGCGCTTTAAGGCATCAACTGCCAAGGTATATTGGAATTTTTTCCCCGAAAACTGGAACCCAGCTTTTGGTAATGGGTCAGAGCTTTCGGGTTATGAGTATTGTTATTGTTGGAGTAATTTACTATTATCTCGGATAAAATATATGGCAAAAAACAAAAAAAGAATGCTGAGAACCGGTTTTACGACAGGTACTGCGGCGGCGGCAGCTGCAAAGGGAGCCATTTTATTTATTCTGGATGGGAAAAAACCTTCAAAGGTTGAAATAGAACTGTTAACCGGAGACCCTATCACCATTCCCATAAATACCTGTACCTCCGCCGGAGAGAAAAAAGCAACATGTACGGTAATAAAAGATGCAGGGGATGATCCTGACATAACTCATAAGGCGGAAATCGGAGCTGTTGTTACGCTTTTTGAAAATAGAAATAAAAGCAATATAGTGATCACAGGAGGAACGGGTGTGGGAACGGTAACCAAGCCCGGCCTTGAAATTAATCCCGGAGAACCGGCAATAACTCCAGGGCCTCGACAAATGATCACTCAAACAGTAAGAGAGATTCTAAAAAAAAATAAAATACGCCTGCCGGTTAAGGTCGAAATCTTTGTTCCTGAAGGGAAAACCCTGGCGCGGAAAACATTAAATCAAAGGCTGGGAATTATCGGAGGCATATCGATTCTGGGAACTACAGGTATTGTTACACCCATGTCCCATGATGCATATATTGCAACCATCCAATCATCCATGTCGGTTGCCGAAGCTTCCGGCATCACAAAATTGGTCCTGACAACAGGGCGCCGGAGCGAAAGATATGCACAGGCCCTGTGGCCGGGGTTCCCTGAAGAATCGTTTGTTCAAATCGGAGATTTTTTCCGAATGTCTTTGCAAGAAGCCTCTAAAAAAGGATTTGCATCAATCACGTTAGCGGCTTTTTTCGGCAAATCCCTGAAGATGGCTCAAGGGGTTCCCCATACCCATGCTGCCAAAGCCAGATTAACCCTGCATAAGCTTGCAGACTGGTCCCTTGAAGTAACAAAAAATAAAGCATTTTCAGAAAAAATTTTATCGGCCAACACTGCCCGCCATGCATTCGATTTCATCCTGGACCAATACCCGGAAGTTATTTTATATGTGGGAAAACAGATGGTGAAATCAGCAGAATTGTTTGCGGGCACTCAGGTTCACATTCGTGGAATTATCTTCGATTACAACGGGAATATCGTCTTTAATTCCGATTCACGTTAATAATCCGGGTTCAAGGGCATTATCATGAAAAAACCAGTATCCATAATCGGAATGGGATTATCACCAAAGGATCTCACCGAAGCACATCTCGGGCTCATCCGGCACGCAGATATTCTTGTGGGAGGAAAACGACTCCTTGATTTTTTTACCGAGTCTCCGGCTCATAAAAAAGAAATTACTAGAGATATCAAAGGAATAGTCGAATATATTAAAAGCCGGATGCAAAAAAACAAAATAGTGGTTCTTGCATCAGGCGACCCGCTTTTTTTCGGTATCGGTTCCTTGTTAATAACATCTTTAGGCCGGGAAAATGTTTTGATATATCCGAATATATCTACAGTTGCCGCAGCCTTTTCCCGCCTCAAGATACCCTGGCATGACGCTCATATTATCAGTTTACACGGCAGAAACAAAATTAGGGATATTTTGCCGATCCTGGTGAAAAAAGATAAAATCGCCGTTTTTACCGATCCTGAAAATAATCCTGCCTGGCTGGCAAATTATTTGCTTGAAAAAGGGATAACCGATTATGACATATGCGTTCTTGAACAGCTGGGGACATCTTCCGAGCGGGTTGAATGGTATCTTCCTTCAGAGGCTGCCGGAATCCGGTTTTCAGAACCAAACCTGGTTATTTTGAAACTTCGTGAATCCCGTTTTGAAAGAATAACGGAACTCTACTCCGGGATGCCCGAATATTTATTTGATCACCAAGAAGGGCTTATTACCAAGGCTGAGATTCGAGCGGTAACCCTTTCCAAACTTCGCCTGATGCCGGATCACATCTTGTGGGATCTGGGAGCCGGAAGCGGTTCTATTTCCATTGAAGCTTCTATCTTTATTAAATCCGGCAGAATTTTTGCCATAGAGAAAAACCCGGAACGGATCATTCATATCGAAAATAACCGGAAACGGTTCAATGTAACGAACCTGGAAATCATACAATCCGAGCTTCCGGACGGCCTGGATAACCTGCCTGCCCCTGACCGCATCTTCATCGGCGGCGGCGGAAAAAATCTTGAAAAGATCATACGGTCTTCTTCAGGGTATCTCATGCAGGACGGCGTCATCGTCATTAATACGATTCTCATTTCCAATATTGACGTTGCCATGAGCACGCTTAAATCCCAGGGTTTTATAACAGATATCGTCCAGGCTCAAATCAGTCGCGGTCAGCAAATGCCGTTGGGAAAAAGGCTTAACGCAGAGAACCCTGTATGGATTATTTCCGGAGAAAAAAGGAAACCATAATGACAGAGTTTACAAATACCGTTATTTTTGCCGGCGCAGGTCCGGGTGACCCAGAACTGATTACAGTAAAGGGTCAACGTGCACTTGAAAAAGCCGACATTGTTATTTATGCAGGCTCACTGCTGCCTGAAACTATTTTAAAATGGACAAGGCCCGGAACCACGCTCTTAAACAGCGCTTCAATGCACCTTGAAGAAATTATCGATGCAATTGAAACGGGCTACAATGAGGGCAAGCGTGTATTGCGACTCCACAGCGGAGATCCAAGTCTTTACGGCGCCATCTTTGAACAGATGGCGGAATTGCAAAAACGGTCGGTTCCGTTTACGCTGATACCCGGCGTGACGGCCGCCTTTGCCGCCGCAGCATCCATGGGAATAGAATATACTCTCCCTGAAGTATCCCAAACACTTATCTTAACCCGTATGGCCGGCAGAACACCGGTGCCTGAAACGGAATCGCTGGAATCGCTCGCAGCCCACAAAACGTCAATGGCTATATATCTTAGCATAAGCATGGTTGATGACGTTGCAAAGATACTGGAAAAAGCATATGGCAAAGATGCGACCTGCGCTGTTGCGTTCCGTGTAAGCCAACCTGACGAAAAGATTATTTTTACAAGCATTGAAGAATTACCGGAGAGCGTTAAAAAAGAAAATATAACCCGTCAGGCTCTTATTATTGTTGGAAAGGTTTTAGATGTATGTCCAAGTGAGCGCAGCTATAAATCAAAACTTTACGATAAGGATTTTGTCCACGGTTACAGAGGAACAGGAAATAGTGATTGACCATGGGAAAAAATACACTGTCGCAATCTGGGCCATTACACCAAAAGGAGCAAATCTGGGCCGGAAAATCGCAGAAAATCTGCCCGATGCCGATTTGTATGTTTCTGCGAATCTGGAAAGATCAAATATATCATCTAACACATTCAAAAGACTCTCCGGCGCTCTGCCCCGCTTTTTCAATAAATACAATGGGCATATTTTTATCATGTCTACAGGTATTGTTGTCAGAATTATTGCATCCCTCCTGAGGCACAAAACCGTTGATCCTGCCGTTGTTGTTGTTGATGAGATGGGAAATCATTCCATAAGCCTTGTTTCCGGCCATATTGGCGGCGCCAACATGCTTGCAAAGAAAGTTGCCGGATTAATCGGAGCGGATCCGGTTATCTCAACGGCTACAGATATACGCCGGGTACCCTCAATTGATGTTCTTGCCATAGAAAAGGGACTTTTCATTGAAAACCCCGATGCAATAAAAGGGGTAAACATGGCATTTCTTACCGGAAAAAAGATATATTTTCATGATCCTTTTGGCCTGCTTATGGATTCAATACCAAAATCAAACCTTATTTTAGATGCCGATTCAGATAGGAATGATCCTGAAGATATTCCAAAAACATATTTAAAAGAGATATCCGGCGTGTTTATTTGTGATGTCCGGTTTGATTTACCCCCGCAAATGCTGATACTGCGACCCGAATCACTGGTTGCAGGGATCGGGTGCAATAGAAACACAAGTATGGAAGAAATGAAAAGCTTCCTTCATGAGGTCCTTGAAAAATTCAGGCTCTCTTTTAACAGCCTTAAGTGCATCGCGACAATAAATATCAAAAAAGATGAGCCTGGGCTTTTAGCCCTTTCAGAGGAACTCGAACTGCCCATAACGTTTTATGACCGGGAAGAATTGAATCAGATAAAAACCATCGAGACTCCGTCTTTGATGGTGGAAAAATTTACTGGAGTAAAAAGCGTATGCGAAGCAGCAGCAATTCTTGCGTCAAACAACGGAAAGCTGATCGTTCCCAAGCACTCAACCCGGAACGTGACCATAGCCATAGCAAGAAAATCCTTTATGTGATAGGAATCGGCCCCGGCAGTCTGGATTATTTATCAAAACGGGCATATGATATCCTTAAAACAGTTGATACCGTTGCAGGCTATACAACTTATATTGATCTGATCCGCCCCCTTATTAAAGATAAGGATGTCATAAGCACCGCAATGACCAAAGAAGTGGCGCGCGTTACGGCAGCCATTGATATTGCTCTATCAGGAAAATCGTGTGCTATTGTTTCAAGCGGTGACCCGGGAATTTATGCCATGGCCGGGCTTGTTTTAGAGATATGCAAGATGAGAAAAATCCACGTGACAACACTTTGTTCTCACGAAACGGCTTTAAGAGAAAAATCGGCACTTGCTGTTGAAATTATTCCCGGCATACCGGCCCTGTGTTCCGGAGCGTCACTTTTAGGAGCGCCGTTAAACCATGACTTTGCCGCCATAAGTCTCAGTGATCTTTTGACTCCCTGGGAGATTATTGAACGGCGAATACAAGCAGCGGCAAAGGCCGATTTTGTAATTGTCCTTTATAACCCGAAAAGCAAGCGAAGACAAAGGCATCTGGAAACTGCTCAGAAGATTATACTAAAATACAGGGATAAAAACACCCCTGTAGGAATTGTGATGAGCGCCATGCGCGAAGACCAGGATGTGAGGATTATTCCCCTTAAAAATTTACACACCGCCACAGTAAACATGCAAACAACGGTGTTTATCGGAAGCAGCACATCTTTTGAATATCTCGATTTTATGATTACGCCCAGAGGGTATGGGGTAAAATATTGGAAAGATAATTTATGAAAGGATATATACAGGTCTATACCGGAAACGGAAAGGGGAAGACCACGGCCGCTTTGGGCCTGGCCATAAGGGCCGCCGGTGCAGGGTTGAAAGTATTTATTGCACAGTTCATCAAGATGGGTGAGTACAGCGAAATTAATGCACTCAAAAGGTTTTCCGATCTTATCACCATTGAGCAGTACGGCCGGGGCCGATTTATTAAAGGAAAGCCATCACCTGAGGATATCGAAGCTGCCGGGAAAGGTCTTGAACGTATAGAAAAAATAATCGATTTAAGAGAGTACCATGTGATTATACTTGAAGAAGCCAATGTGGCTGTAACGTGCGGGCTCTTTTCAGTAGAAGATCTTCTTAAAATTATTGACAAAAAACCGGATGATGTCGAAATAGTCATTACCGGAAGAAACGCAAGGCCTGAAATCATTGAACGGGCGGATCTGGTCACAGAGATGAAGGAGATCAAACATTATTATCAAAAAGGAGTGAAAGCCAGAGTTGGAATCGAGAAATAGCACAAAGGCCCCTTGCCTTGCCGTATTTGGAACCGGTTCCGATGTGGGGAAAAGTGTTATTACAACGGCGATTTGCCGCATTTTTGTTAATAAAGGGATAAGCGTTGCCCCCTTTAAGGCACAGAATATGTCGAACAATTCCGGTATTACTCCGGATGGTCTGGAAATGGGCCGGGCGCAGATTGTTCAGGCAGAAGCGGCAAGAATACCGCCACATGTGGATATGAACCCCATCCTTTTAAAACCGACTAGTGATGTGGGGTCACAGGTTGTATTTTTCGGGAAAGCCATCGGGAACAGCGCGGCAGCAGATTACCACAAAAAAAAAGAACAGTTCTTTCCAAGCGCATGCGCAGCCCTGGATCGACTAAGAGATGAATACGAGCTTATTGTGATGGAAGGCGCCGGTTCCTGTGCTGAAGTCAACCTTATGCCTTATGACATCGTGAATTTCCGAATAGCAGAATATGCAGGTGCATCTGTTGTTCTGGTGGCGGATATCCACAAAGGGGGAGTCTTTGCACAGATTGTCGGAACCCTGGAATGTCTTCCGGAATCACGACAAAATCAGATATCCGGATTTATTATAAACCGGTTCAGGGGGGATATTAATTTATTTAAAGACGGAATAGACTGGATAGAACAAAAAACAAAAAAGAACGTGTTCGGTGTGCTTCCGTGGTATAATCATATAACTATAGAAGCAGAAGATTCTGTTGTCATTGAGAATCCCGCCAGGGTCTTAGATAAAGACCTCAACACACCGGCAATAGCTGTCATACGCATACCCCACATTTCAAATTTTACTGATTTTGCTCCTCTATCCGGTATTGAGGGCATCAATATCTATTTTATTGAAAAACCGCGGGAGCTTTATCTGTTCAAGGCAGTTATCCTTCCCGGATCCAAGAATACGTGCTTTGACCTTAAATGGCTTAAAAAAACCGGATGGGCGGATAAGCTTGTATCATATGCAAATAAAGGTGGATGCATACTTGGCATTTGTGGGGGTTACCAGATGCTGGGGAAGTATGTTCACGACCCGGACGGACTGGAAGGCAGACCCGGCACCATGCAAGGGCTGTCCCTTCTGCCTGTGGAAACCATTTTAAAAGCGCCTAAAACAACCACACTGACTCAGTTTTCCTGGCAGGGCATTTCCGGCGCCGGATATGAAATCCATATGGGACAAACCCAACGCTTTGCAGGCAACCCTCTGTTTCAAATCCTTGAGCGAAACCGTATCTCCGTCAACACCGAAGACGGTTGTATGACAAACAATGCGAGGGTGCTGGGAACCTATATCCATGGTCTGTTCGACACCCCGGATATTACCAAGCGCTGGCTAAACCACATCGGCCTCAGCGGTCTGGAACTTACCGAGACTCATGGACTTGCAGCCAGAAATAAAGAATATGACCTTCTGGCTGAACATTTTGAAAAGTATGTGGACACGGAAAAGATTTTTAAGTATTTAGACGGCTAGTAAATTTATCGAATTTCGTATTGCCGGATTTCCCGGGTCAGGACGTGGATTAATGAAAGAAACAGTTCTTGTTATCGGAGGCTGCAGAAGCGGTAAGAGCGGTTATGCGCTTGAACTTGCAGAGCAAATTCCCGGACAAAAAATCTTTATTGCCACGTGCATACCCCATGACAAAGAAATGAAAAACCGGGTGTTACACCACAAAAAACAGAGAGGCCGGGATTGGTCAACCCTTGAAGTGCCGGTCCGTTTACCTGAAGCGATTAGTAAAAACAGCCGAAAAGAAAATGTCATCCTGGTCGATTGCCTGACCCTCTGGATCAGCAATCTATTTTTAGAAAATGATGATCAGGAAAATAAAGACGGACACATCCGGAAACTGATCCAATCTCTTGAAAAAGCCGAATGTCCGATAATTTTGGTATCAAACGAAGTGGGAACAGGCATTGTCCCTGAAAACAGACTGGCAAGGCTTTTCAGGGATATAGCCGGATTTACGAATCAGAGAGTAGCGACATGTGCGAATAAAGTGATATGGATGGTTGCCGGCATCCCTGTAGGAGTAAAATGAAACGGTTAATAGCTGCAATACAATTTCTCACCATTATTCCCATGGGCAAACCGGCGATATATGATCCCAGGGGGATGATTCCGTATTTCCCGATTGTGGGATTGATTATAGGCACCCTTGTATCCATATTTGACTATGTCGCCCTAAAACTCTGGTCAGAACCTGTTGTTGCTGTGCTCGACGTTGTTTTTCTTGTGGTTATCACCGCAGCACTTCATCTTGACGGACTGGGTGATACCGCCGACGGCCTACTGGGACACCATAGCAGAGAAAAGGCTCTAACCATAATGAAAGACAGCCGTATCGGCGTCATGGGTCTGGTCGCGATCATTTGCGGATTGGCTGTGAAATGGGCGGGGATTCTGCATCTTGACGCGAATCGGGCGCTTTTGATCGCTCTTATCCCCGCCTACGCCAGGAGCGGTATGATATTCGGCATACGCTTTTTAGCGTATGGAAGACCTGACGGCGGTACCGGACAAGATTGTTTTAGTGAACCTTTGAAGCCTTATGCGTTCTGTGGTTTACTTATTCCTGTGGCATTTTCATATTTTCTGGGATGGCAGGGAATATGGTTAAACCTTTGCTTTATATTTATAATTTCAACCATTCTATTTTATTATAATAAACGGATGGGATGCATTACCGGTGACATGCTGGGAACAATGACCGAAGTTACTGAATCCATGCTTTTTTTGCTGGTTTCAATGGGGAGTTATTCATGCTGAAAGGACACGGTGGAAATATTTATGATCTGGCGCAACAACTTGGCTGCCATCCGTCTGAAATTGTGGACATGAGCAGTAACATGAACCCATTGGGCCCTCCTCCGGATCTTGTTACCTTATTGCAGGAAAATATAAAAACCATAGCCACACTGCCGGAAGTGGACGCGAATCGCACGGTGAATGTGTTTGCCGGACGATACAATATCAATCCTGAACAGGTTATTGCCGGGAACGGAACCACACAATTTATCTATTCAATACCCCGGATCCTTGAGACAAAAAGGGCGCTGATTTTCGGACCCACATATGCCGATTATGCAGATGCATGCGCCATGCACAATATTGGTTATGATTACTCAACAGCAAGAGAATCTGTCGCTTTCGAACATGATATTAAGGCATCGGCACAACAGATCCAAGGCTATGATTATGATACGGTTTTCATCTGCAACCCCAACAATCCGACAGGCAATACCATTCCGGCCGCCGACCTTGAACAGCTTTGCAAATCCCATGCAGATGTAAATTTTGTTATCGACGAATCGTATCTTATGTTCGTAGACGGATCCAACACGCAGAGCATGATAAGATCAACGCTCCCCAATGTAATGGTTTTGAATTCTATGTCTAAATTTTTCGGGATTCCCGGTTTAAGGATCGGGTTTCTGATATCATCTCCCGTAATTATTAAAAAATTCAAAACATACTTACTTCCCTGGAGTGTTAACAGCCTGGCCCAGATGGCAGTGCATTATCTGATGAAACAAACGGCCGAAGTCGAAACGTTTATTGAGAATACAGTAAAATTTATTGCTCAGGAAAGAGACATTCTGTTTGAAACCTTCAAAAATTCATCCTTCATAAAACTTTTCCCGAGCACCACTTCTTTTATTCTTGCAAGGCTTTACGGAAACCTTACGGCTGACGGCCTCGGCAACCATCTGGCACACGATCGGATCCTCATTAGAAACTGCTCAAATTTCAGTGGCCTTTCTGATCGCTTTATCCGATTTTCTTTGAAAACAGATGAAATTAACCGCATGTTTGCGAAAAAACTATTGGCCCGAATTTCTCAGGAAGAATCAGCTGGAAAAGATGAACATCGAACATCGAACGTCCAACATCGAAGGATGAATGAAAAAACCTGAAGCTGAAAAGAGACAGAAATAGCTATTGAATGTTCGGTATTGGATGTTTGTTTTTCATTCAATTTTAGAATAATTTGAGGAGCGGAGCGACATCATTATTCGACGTTCGACGTTCAATGTTCGACGTTGGACGTTAATCTTTTAATATGTTCAACCTTCATCTTTCAGGATGTTAAGGCTTAAATATTTATCTCGGATATGGAACTTTCTACTGCAGGGTATATCATACCCGGTGCATTTATACTTGATCTTGTTTTAGGCGATCCAATAATCTTACCCCATCCCATTCGGTGGTTAGGCCGGGTCATAACAGTTGGTGAACCGTTTTTCAGGAATCTGCATTTAAGGCTTTCTATCTCCGGTGCCATTTTTGCAGTATCCCTTATCGCAGGAACCTGGACCCTGACCTTTGTCCTGATGAAAACCGCTCAATACTTACATCCCCTGGTCAAGGCCGGTGTTGAGATTCTGATAATCTATTATTGTATTTCAATTCGTTCTCTGGAAAGTTCGGCTATGGCGGTTTTCAGGGCCCTCACCCAAACCAGCCTTGATGATGCCAGAGCAAAGGTTGCCCTTATTGTGGGCAGGGATGTTGAAAACCTTAACCCGGAGGAAATTTCCCGTGCTACGGTGGAAACTGTCGGTGAGAACCTTGTTGATGGTGTCATATCACCCCTTTTCTATGCTGCGATTGGTGGCGCCCCTTTAGCAATGGCTTATAAAATGATAAACACACTCGATTCCATGATCGGCTATAAAAATGACAAATACAGAGATTTTGGGAAAGTTGCCGCCAGAATCGATGATATTGCAAATTTGATCCCGGCTCGCATTTCAATCCTTGTTATATCAGCTGCAGCCAAAATCCTTACCGGTCAAGGAGCACGTACATTTCAAACCGCCCTGACCGAAGGGGCCAACCATACGAGCCCGAATGCCGGGTATTCGGAAGCAGCTTTTGCAGGCGCCCTCGAAGTTCGGTTGGGCGGCCCCAATTATTATCACGGCCGTCTTGTGTCCAAGCCTTTTTTGGGAATACCTTTCAACCCAATCAAGCCGAATCATATTAAAAAGGCATGCGATCTTATGATGCTTTCGGTGCTGATATGGTTGTGTGTGTTGATAATCACACGATATTTTTTATCAATTTTTTAAGTTAGGAGATTCACGCGCAACTTCTCAATAAATTATGAAGCCTACTGGTGATAAAATGTACCCTCCACTGCCCAAGTCATACAAAGGTTTATATCCATTTAAAATAGGAACCACATCCTACATATACCCGGCCGGCTATGCGCAAAACGTAAAAATGCTTGCCCCATATGTGGATGAAATCGAACTTCTACTCTTTGAAAGTGCTCTTGATAGTCTGCCGTCAACTCATGAGATAAAAAAACTCTTACTGCTGTCAAAAGAGTTTGATCTTACCTATAATGTACATCTGCCCACCGACATATCCTTGAGTGATCCTGAACCGTCAATCCGGCATACCACCGTGGAAACCTTAAAAAGAGTCATGAACCTTACCTCTTCACTCTCTCCTTCTACCTACACCTTGCATCTCTCATATGATGAAAAGGGATTCGAAACCGAACATATAAAAAACTGGCGGGAACGTCTTTACAGTAGTGTAAAGCAATTTATGGCTACCGGGATAAACTCTAGAATGATTTCAATCGAAACCCTGACATATCCTATAGAATGGGTAGAAGAAATCTTGATCGATTTTAACCTTTCGGTCTGTATCGATCTGGGTCATCTGATGGTATTTGGGTTCGACATGGAAACGGTGTTCAACAGGTATTGCAACCGAACCTCGATTATCCATCTTCACGGCGTTGAAAACCATAAAGATCATTTATCATTGGATAGGTTGTCAAAGGAAAAATCTAAAATTGTCAGGGGAATATTAAAACAGTTTAACGGGGTTGTATCTTTGGAAGTTTTTTCATACCCCCACTTAAAAAACTCATTAACATTTCTGGAAAAACTCTGGCAATGCATGAAAACGTCGAGATGAATCTATATTAATAAAGACCGATTTTTTTTGGACGGTGATTTTACTCTTTTGTCAACCAACCGGCAGATGCCTTGCTTTCATATCCCGCCACAGGTTTCGGCGGCGATTGTGTTTTTTACGCCAGTGACTTATCAAAACGCTGTATTCGTCTCTGTTGAGTTCAAATAACGCCTGAGCCCACCGGGCATATTCCTCATAATTCGATTTATGTGCATTGGCAGGATCAGGAACAATACGCCGTAATTGCTTTTGCCAGACTTCCAGGGCGGTTTTAAGGTATAGACCGGCTTTCATTTCCCGCAAACCTTTACGCCGAGAGGCTGTTAGATCTCCCCTGGAATCACCTTCAGGAAGAACGGTCTCCCAAAAAGAAGGATGTTTTACTTTAATCTTTTCACTCTGGGGAAGATCCCTGGTTAATAAGGCCAGCCAGCGCCACTGTTTTTTCACCGCTTTTGTATTGTCTTTTAGATCAGAAAGCCACTCAGCGAGCTTGTTTAAAAACCATTCTTTATCTTGCTTGACATCCAATATGGCGTCAATCAACCAGTGAATCCAGGTGTCAGTAACTTTACGTGAGTCCATAAAATAGGGGTAGCTTCGAGCCGCCATTTCATTTTTCCACTGGACAAAAAGCGGAGCAAGCGTCCCTTGAGTATCCGGATTGGATAGACTTCGGTACGCCTTCAGGACCGTATTCCAGTTTTCCGGCGTATGAAATGCCACGGCCTGTAATGCAGCGGCGGCGCTGCGGCCAGGATGTTTCAGCCGCTTCGCAACATCAGCCCAACTTGTCAATAATGAAGCAATCTCTTCATCACCCTTATTAACAAAGGAGCTTTTCTCTATAAGGAGCAAAGAAGCCTCCGGGTACCACCTTTTTTCCCCATGCCCTTCCAAATAACTTGAGAAGGTTTTGACAAGGAAAGATTCAGCCTTTTGAAAATCGTTTTGCTTTAAGGCCTCATCAACAAGCGGCCGGCCGTATCTCCAGTTTTTGTCGAGGTATTTTCGGCAGGATTCAAGGTAGTTGCCTGCATCAAACCGTTCTTCATAATTGTGGTTGATGTGGTGCCAGGCCGAATAGGTGTTGTCCAAATTCATATGATGATCGCCCTCTTTTAGAAACTCATAAATCTCCCGGCAGACACCATCAGGGAGCCGGATAAAAAAACCAGTAAATTCATTTTCATCCAATGCGACCATTTCAAAGGCGTTTTCAATATAAAAAGCTTTTTCCGCAAAGGTTTGGCCGGGATTTCTTTCGCGATGCGACGATAACCATAGCCACTTCAAAACGCATTGCGTCAATTTTTCTTCCAAAACGCACGGTTCCCCATAGTCAGCACCCATCCATTCGGGATATGAGCCGATTTGGTCATCAATTTCCTTCAGAGCCTCCAAAAACAAATCCGGATCATCCACTTCATCATAGACATCCTCCATCAGCGTCAACATATCTTCCGCGATAGGTTCCAGATCCCGGGCAAGGCTCCCTCCATCAAAATACGGCTCTTCCCAGTGATGGTCCTGAACCGCATACTTACCTTCCTCGTCACCTACTTCACTTATGATGCCATCATAGTTGCGCCATAGTGAAAACCAGTACTCCATTGTTCGTTGAAGGGACGTCAATCGCCCGGTTTTAACTCTGCTCGCTGAATCCTGATCTGTGGCCAGAATTTTTTTCACAGTCGTCGCCATGTCCGGATCGATTTTTTCGAACTTCTCCATGTAGATGTTCAAATCGGTTGAAGCTGACACTGCCGTAAGCAAGCCGGCGATCTGCTTCGATGTCAATGATTTCATCAAAATCTGTCCGATACTATATTTTCTTTCCGCCATTTCTATTCCCATGCCTCCTTGCCAATTTCATGATCCTGGCATGCCAGACCCCATTGATTTTTTTTAATTACCCAAGTTTTCCTTTTTTCAAATCTGCAATCCAGCCCGGGAATTGATTGGGTGTTAGCAAATCAAAAGTATAATGCTGTTTCGCATCTGACCGATATCTGCTTTCAAGATCTTCTAAATTCAATGCGCTCAATTTCTTGTTTACCCGTTCAAAGTGCGCCTTTGCATAGTCTTCTTTTGCCGGAATTGCTTCATCCTGCTCTTCATCAGATTTGATCTCCACCACCTTGATGAGGGTTTCTACTCCTTCATCCTGGAGCTTTTTTAATTCTTCAAGATGATCTTGCTTCCCTTCGCTCTCAAGCCTTGAGATGTACTCGTCAAGATTGATCTTTATAAAGAAATCTGGATTAAAACTCCGCCTGACTCTGTCTTTTCCGCCTTTCCAGTATTCATAATCAATGCTGTAAAAATTTTTGTCGGGTGATTTTATCCAGGAAGCAATAAAATCAGAATTGTCTATCACTTGAAAAACAAACTCTTTTTCCGGCGAATGGGATACCAGGACGATATTTTGCGGACTTTTCAGTTTTGATGTATTTACCACATAGGGTGGTCTTGTATCGCCCTTTACAACTGTTCGGATTATTTCATCTTTTCTCTCAACAAAATCTTCGGGCTTAAAAAGGGAAAGTTGTTGCTTATCTTCCGGGCGTCCTCTTAATTCGTTAATGTATTCCAGTACAAATTCGTTTGCTTCTCCGACTTCGGTTTCATAATCCTCGCTTAAGAATGCGGTTCTGTCCCTTTCAAGCTCGCTCACCCGGATGCCAGTTCTGTCCATCCCGGAGGTGTCAACAGGGATCAAATCCCCTGAAATATTTTCAAAAACCCGCTTTTTCTTTCCTCTTGGCAGGAACTGGTTAAAATAATTATCGATCTGTTTTCTGTTATCTTCCGAGAGCTTATCTCCCTTGATTCCGACCTGTTTCATGGCGTCAAGAATAACCTGCATGATTTCATTCTCTTCAGGATAACGGTCATCTACAACCACGCTGCCAAAATCAAAATGCAATGCCTCAAACGTTCTATATTTAAACCGGTTAAAGATATCGTAAACAATCTGATCGACTGTATAAAAATTTCTTGCCAGCTCATACCGCTTTTCGTCTTTGGTCCTTATGACTTTAACGCCGAGTTTTTCCTCAAACGGCGTTAATATAAGTTTACCCGGAGGCCCCTGATCTACACGATCAGCCTTTTCAAAACGTATGTTAGGGATATAATTGAGGTTAAATAAAGTAAAATTATGCACACCTCTTCCTTGTTCCCGGTCAGTCAGAGGTAAAGAGGTAAGGTACATATCGCTTTCGGTAACAGAATCAACCAGTTGTTTTATGTGATCGGCAAATTTGTCGTGATTTGTAACAGTGAGAACAGGATATTCTTGCTGGATGTGTGCATTGGGAACATCACGAGGTATGCGCATACCCCTGCCGAGCACCTGTGAAATAAGAAGCTTGGAGTTAAAAACCCTCTCTTCCATAGGAACGATCTGAAAGACATTATCCACGTCCCAGCCTTCTGAAAGTTTGTTGACCGCGAAAATAAACTCAACGTTCCCCCCTATCTTTTTCGGGTCTGTTTCTTCAATATTATCAAGCTCCTGTTTGTATTCTGATTTGGAAACCCTGCTTACAACGCAAATCACCTTTTTGCGCAGTCTGTCTATGATCTCCGAATCCGTTCCCTGCGCACCATTATGCTTTTTCTCATATCCGGCCAAAAACGTGACAAACTCATCATACCTTCTTTGAGCGTTTTTTATATTCGGACATATAAAAATTGTTATCGGTTTTACAATCCTTTTGCCGGAACGGGTTTTATACGCATACCTTTCCTTGTTTTCCAGATGATTTTTCAGCACCATCTCAAACCGCTGATCAATCGTGAGCCGGTCGTCACCCTCATCGGTCTCGGTACGGATAATCGAATTGATCTTTTTGATATATTTCTCTTCGGTTGAATCTTTGATGGAGTAATTGTAAATGATATCGGCAAAATATTCGTTCTGATTATAGGGGGTGCCGGTAAAACCGATATGTCTGGTTATTTTGGCGTTTTCACGTAAAAACTTCATCCATAGCCGTTCGTCTCTTGCCTCGCTCTTTTTTCCTTCCGGTCCTTCTTCCTTGTCAAGCACAAGACGATTATCCGCATATTTCAAATGTGAATAGGCATGATGGATTTCATCTCCAAGGACAAGGACTTCGTCGGTATTTTTAAATAAGGTATCGGTGATTGAGCCAAAAGTGTAAACTGCGTTGATGTTTTCAATGACAATGGAGTCGTCTTCTATGGGGTCATTATCCGTCAGAAGATTGATTGCCTTTCCCCTGTATTTTGACGGAAGTTTGTCACTAAATGCTTTCCTGCTCATCAAGTCCTTGAATTTGTCACGCAGGCCCTGTTCGATAATGGTTGAGGCCGGGCCAAGCACGAGTACCCGTTTTGCAAGTCCCATAACAAGGGAGAGATAGGCAATTGCAAAGATCAAATAAGATTTTCCTGTGCCGGTAGCCATATGCACCACGCCTGAAAGCCGGTCAGGAAGGGGCAATTGGCGAAGAAAATTTTCTTCGGTCCCGAAACGCTGTTGAATTTGTGGCCTTTCCTTGACATTGTTGAAATTTTCTTTTCCAAGGTCTGTAATGTTCCTATATCCGCCGCCCCAGAGGTAGATCATAACCTGCTTGATGGCCTTATACTGGTAATTGCGCGACCCAACGAGCTCGCTGACATATTCCTCTATATCAGAAAAACTGAACTTGTTGTAATTGCACCTCCGGATATTTATGTCCAGTGTGTGATCGGAAAGGTTCAGTCTTTTAATCGCTTTCTGTCTTTTTGATTTCTTTGCCATTTTATCTTAACTAATCTTCTTTTCCCTTCTCACTCTTCATTGAGAGGAGAAGGGCAGGCATTACTTGCACCAAAGTTTGAAAAACATGGATAAATGCATTTGCCCTAAATTAACCCTTTTTCTTTCAGGATTGTTTCGTAATCCTTCAGTGACAGCGGACAGTCTATAAGATTTCTGAAATCCTTTTGTGTAAGCTTTAATTGACTTCTGATTTTATCTGATACCCTTCCTGGAATGCTTCCTTTGCCATGTGAGTAATGAACCCTCAATATCTTTCTCTCTTGAAAAGTAAACCACCCATATCGGTGTTTTGTAGACCTTACCTCAAGTTTGAGCTTTTTAAAAATTTTCCCAATCTCACTTTTTTTTATCTGCATTCGATGATTTCCTCCAGATACTGCAACCACTTTCGGGGCAGACTGCCAAGATTCTCTTTATCTTCCAGCAAATCCTCAAAAACCTGAATAATTTCATCACAAAGCAAGTCAATGGCTTCAGAAGCGGTATCGGCATAAGAAAAAGCCTCTATATCGTCAAAATTGGCAATCACTTTATCTTCTTCAAATTCCAGAGTAACGTGAATGGGAACTTTTAAGTGATATTTAGGATGCTTCAAGGAATTAAGCGGAATAATTCTGTATCTCGTGTCAACTGCATGAATGATTTTTTTACTAAGATCCTTATACTGATCCGGTGTCAGGATGCTTTCTTGCATGTGACCCTCCTTTCAAAACCATAAATCGTGGGATCTACATCCTATCCCTTTCCCTCAAGAAAAAGGGGATTAATTTAAGGAATAAGACTAAAATAGTGGTTACTCATCTTTGATGATAAAAGGCTTGCTCTCATTACCGTGCTTGTCAATGGCAATAACAGCAATGCTTTCCGTCAAACCGGTCATTCTGATTTCGCCGTCAGCGCTAATATCTTTGGCAAATACAGTTCTGTCCATATCAAAAATCTTACCGTCATAATCAACATCGACAAGCAGCATCGCAAGCCCGTCAAATCCTTTTAAACACTCCCCTTGTTTATCCAGGATCTTTGTCTTAAACTGCGTAATTTTCAACCCTTGTTTGATTCTCTCAATCTCAATTTCAACATCATCATTAAAATAAAACCCTGTGGAATTGATCAGGTTATTAACATTTTCCTGGGAACTTGGCTGCTGCTGTATCTGAAAATTGCGGGACACATCTTCCAGTATTTTGTAAGGGAACTTGAGCATCTTAAAATACACATCATTACCGGCGCTGTTTTTCATGGTTGTATCGTCGATAAGGGTGCAGGTCTCCGGTGTGATAATATAATAATTGCCCTTTAGCTTGCCGCGGGACTGCAAAATGATTCCTTTGAGATAATTCTCATCAATTCTGATGTTTTTCAAATACTCGTCATTCCACACAGGGTAAACCTCGACCGGATCTCCCTCTTTTTCACCAAAAATATTAGTAAGCCTGTATTTGCCCGACAAGTCCTTTTCATCCCGACTGCTCTGAAAAAGCCCTAACACAAAATCAATGTAGGCATCCTTGTTTTCCCTGAGCTTCATAATGCGGGAAAAATCGTAAGCTCCAGTGGAAACCACGCAGAACGGTTTTGGCGGCTTGCCGTATTTTTGGTTTTTCTTTACCTCCTTACCAAGCGCTTTCGACTCGCCAATCCTAAGCATCCTTTTTTGCATGGTGTAGATCGCATGCTTGCCGAAATCACACACGATCCAACGCCGGCCAAGTTTTTCCGCGACAGCCGCGGTGGTACCGGAGCCAGCAAAGACGTCCATGACGAGGTCGTCGGGGTTGGAGGAGGCAAGGATTATACGTTCGAGAAGGGCTTCGGGTTTTTGGGTGGGATAATTTGTATCTTCTTTAGCTTGAGAGTTAACTGGGGGAATATCTGACCATATATTATCAATAATTACCCCCTTTCCCTCATATAGATAATTTTTCATCCTCGGTTTCGCGTTAGGATTTTTTGGGTATTTTATTCTACCTTCAGCTTCTAGTTTTTTTAACCTTTCTTCCGAATAACTCCCAATATTATCCCAAAAATAAGGACCTCTTTCGTCTCTCAGTGTAAAACGCTTCTTATATTCTTCAGAATAATCTTGATATTGAGGGATAATTTTATGGTTTCCATTTGTATAAACCAATATTATATCGTCTACAGCAAGCCATTTATAAGAGGTTGCTTTACGCCCGCTTGAAATACGTTTCCAAATAATATTGCACATAAAATCTGATTTACCGAAGACTTCATCTAACATAACTTTAACATAATGAATTGTTCTCCAATCAAGATGAACATAAAGGCATCCGTCTTTAGCCATTATTTCACGTAGTAAAATCATACGTTCTCGCAAATTTTCAATAAACTCTGTCGAATCAACCTTATCAGAATAACTTTTTTCATCCCCCGAACCTTTCAAATCACCCCTCGTCGCAAACGGCGGATCAATATAAATCAGCTTCACCTTGCCCTTGACCCTGTCCTTGATTAGAGGGTCTGCATTCCGGTAGCAAGTCTTCAAAAATTGCAGATTATCACCCTGAACAATCAGATTCTGCCAGTTATCATCCGTCCCGTCCTTTGCCCTTTCAAATAGATCAAGCTGGGTTTCACCGGTCGGACTGCCGCCTTTAAAACATCTCTCAACTTGGAGCGGCGATCCGGCATCCGTCGGTGACGACTGATTCAGGATAGCGGCCTCGCTTCTTTTCCCCGCATATTCAAGAGTAACGACTTTTGCCCTATCCAGTTTAGCCACATCGAATTTCTCAGCCAGCACCGGAAAGAGTTTTGTCATCAGCTCCGAAGGCGGTTCAATATTGTTATTCAGCGCCTCAATTATTGTTTTCTTTTCTTCGTCTGAAAGATCTGTTTTCACCATGAAATACTCCTGGATTCTGAGAGATCATAGGTCTTCGTCTAATGAAGAACTTTGCTGCAAGCTACAATGCCAATGTCAAGCATAACCCGTAAGAGGCACACAAGGATTCTTCATACGTGATCGGTTAAGACGTACCTAATTACTCAACTATATAATATAACTCATTGAAATACTATTAAAATAAAATTAACCAAACATGCTAAAAAGTATGTTTAAATTTAGTTGACATACCCATTTAGAACCTGTATACTCTTCTCAAAATAACTTTGAGAGGAGGAAACAGATGGATACATTTGAAAAATTACTTGAATTGCAAAAGGATTTACTTCAATCACAACTCAAAACCATTTATCGCTACCAGCAAAAAAGTGCCCCAGATAAAAAGACAATAAAACGTACGTCCAAACTGAATATTGTGGCAGACATACTCGCATCTTCTGATCAACCGCTGCATATATCTGAAATTATCCGTATCGCTCAACAGGAATATCAGACTGAAATGGAAAGAGATTCCATTGTTTCCGCACTGGTTAAGAAAGTAAAAGCTGGCCGTCAATTTGTTCGAGTGGCCCCTAATACTTTCGCTCTTAAAAATTAAACACCAATGGAGGAAATTCCTTATGAGCTTTACGGTTAAATTGAATCAATTACGCAAAATTTTAGGAAAAAATGAACACTTTCAACGGGAAAAAAAATTGCTCTTTTTGAACTGGTTGTTTCCCTAATCTCAAGCTTTTCGGTTTGTGGCAAGAAAAAATCCATTGCCGATGCGCATCGGAACTTTATCAAGCTTACCGGAAAAAAGATTTCCCGAAGTAGCTTTTGGCAATGACTTGCCAATAAAAAGCTATTAGAATTTCTTGAAAAAGCCGTCATACAATTCTCCTTTAAACTGCAGGAAAAGGCTTTGGCTAAGTTGTCATGGTTATCAAAATTTACCGATGTTTATATTTACGATGCTTCCCCGATCCGCTTGCCGGCAGCGCTGTCGAATAGATTTCCTGGTAATCGGACCAATCACAGCCCGGCATGCTTAAAACTCAGTGCACTATACAAATTGAGTTTTCGAGGGATTCAATGGTTTAAATTTACGGCTCAAAAGCCCCATGACAGTAAAATCCTGCCGGATTTGCAGCAGTTAAAAGGGGCATTGTTTTTATTTGATCTCGGATATTTTAGTCACTCATTTTTGCAAAAATTAGATCAATTGGGTGTTTGGTTTGTTTGTCGCCTAAAAGAAAACTCTGCTCCCATAATATCGCGTGTTATCAAAGGTGTTGCGAAACGATATATTGACCAACCGTTGAACCAAAAAGTCAATTTAAGGGGCAGCATTGTTGAAGTTTGGGGCAAATTGATGCTTCCAGGTAAAGGATTCATAGAGGTTCGCCTCATTGGTTTTCGCTTCCCTAAATCCAAAAAATATCGTTGGTACGCGACAAATTTGCCGGACGCCATGCTTTTGGCAGAATGGATATATCCAATATATCGGCTCAGATGGCAAATTGAACTCTTTTTTAAATCAATCAAGTCAATGTTAAATGCTGATCAAATAACCTCAGCAAATGAAAATATCGCTTTGAGCATTGCTTATGGATCCATTCTGGCTTCAATGATAGCAAGTTCTATTATAATTCAAGAAGCCGTTGCCGTTGCTCATATTGAATTAAAATCAATTACGGCTCAAAGGTTAATGCTGGTGTTTTCTCTTGTCGCGCATAACTTTGCTCAATGTCTTCTTTCAAAAGAAATTAAAAACAAATTTTTGATGGATAAGTTAAAAAGTCTTTTCCATTTACTTGTATGCCCCAATAGAAAACATCGGCCAACATCACTAGAAAAAGTCGTGATGTTAACATGTTAGATAAAATGGCTTTCTTATCCGATCACATATGAAGGATTCTTGTCGGTGTTCATGCCCTTGTTCGGAATTTTCTTTCATTTATTCAAAAAGTTAGCTATTTCTAATAGACTCCTTTATCTCTCGCAGCCACGTCCTTGTCCTCTCAATGCCATGTCTTAAATAAGCATCGACTACATCTTTAGCCTTCCTCTCCCCTTCTGGCCCCAACACGATCAGATTCTTGAGTATCTGTCGGATGGCATCATCAGGATAATCGTAGCTATATGAATCAAGCATTTTAAGCCACACTTTTTGCGCCTCCAGTGCTTGAGACTCACTAATCCTGGCTAAACTTTTGAGTAAATCATAAGAATTGTAATCTTCTTCAGCGTATGGTGCTATTTGCAGCAACCAACTTTCCGTAGTCGCATCTATTTCATCTATAAAAGCTGCCCAATGACACAGCCGCGACGCCAGTTTCCTGCCTTCTTTAGACGCTACGTCAACAATTTCTAGTACCCTAGGCCAGAGTTCGAAGACTTTTTCTCGCAACTTATCGTCATCTTTCTTGCGCAATGTCCAAATAAACGAGATAAGCTGACTAAGCTCACTATAGTCCTTACGATTAATCAATATTGAAATGAGGCTTTCAGGCTTATTAATATCCTCATTACCCTGAATATAAGATACTACAATGTTTTGTATTACTTTTTCTTCAACACGGTCTTTTATATTCTCATCATCAAGCGCTTTTAACAAATCCGAATTCGTCTTCAAGTGATTGTAAACATCTTCGTATACCGTACCAACGTAGGCATAGCCTTGCATCGCACAAAGCCATTTTTGATAATCAGAATGATCAAAAATACTAGCCAGATTAGCCCGTACCCATTCGCGGGACATATAAAGGAAATTTGGAAGGAAATTTGCTACAATCGTTGCGAATTCATACTCATCTCGTTCATTGCGCTTTAGCTCGGAAGCATAAATATCCTCAAATTGGCTCCAAGCTTGCGAGTGTTCACCGTGCTCTTTGTCTGCTATGCGGCATGAGCGAAGGGAAAGGTTTATTAATGCTTCAATGCAGCGGCCACGAGGGCTATTAATTGCTACAAAGACTGCATCACTATCCTGTTTAAACTCCTCACCTTCTTGCCGGTTAAGCAAGATAAGGAGAATTTGCTTTGCCTGTGATAGAAGGCTTTTATCAAAAGCATGATCATCAGACTTGGTCCCACCTTCGATCAACTGTGCAATTGCACCGACTATCCAATGCCTATTTGCAATAAAATGACTCCTTTCCCGAGAATTCTCCTCTGTCCAAAAATCATCTCTTTCGACAAGCTCTAAGCAAAAATCAAGTAGACATGGCCACGCTGCTCCCCACGGCAACCTTCTCTTTTCACTCCACAACTCTCGATAGGCTTCTATGAGCTGATAAACAAAAGCCAAGTCGCTGTGGATAAACTTCATCAACACTGAATAGAATTCCTTTGCCTTTGTTCTTATTACATCCTTGAAGCATTTTACTAAACCCTCCAACCCAGGTTCGCGGAATCGACCAGGATCTTCATAGGTATTAACGGCTTCAATGAGCGCATCTACATTTAAGGAAAGTAAGTGTTCTATCGGTATAGGAGACTTGTGGTCAACCCAGCCCGCAGTCATATAGCTTGAGAAGTCCGGCTGCTCAGGTTCTACGCCTATTATGTCTGTATATTTTTCATAAATCTGAGAAGTTTGTTCATCAAAATCTCTTATTGCTGACAACCATATTGCACGTATATAGGCTGTCGGTCCTACCTCGATGTTTCCTTCACCGTCATGAATTCCCATGCCTTCTATTATATCCATGACTTTAGTCTTCTGATCAGAAACAAATTCCCTATAGTGATTGTTAAGAAAATGCCATATCTCATGCCGAAGGTTATCGTGAAAGAAGTCAGATATTAAGATTGGATCACAAATGTTTTTAAGGACATCAAACTTCTTATCTACCGCATAAATTGCTAAACGTTTCAACGTTTGGTATTGGCAATCAAACAAGGACAGAAGATGAGCAGACGATGCCTCAACATCTTTATCTACAAACCCCAAAAGGCAATCTCGATATGCAGCTATTAATATGTCATCTGCATCGTGCCGAACACGATTCTGCTCATGTTCTTCAATCGCCGGGCGCCATATAAACGACCATGTATCATTTTCGAGTTCGTCAAGTATTGAAATCAAGCGACTTTGAAGAAGCTCTACAGCAAGCAAACCCAATTTGAGCCCACTTAATCCAGCAACCTTTTCTGTGACCTTCTTTGCATGATGAGACTTATATCTAAGCACCGGCTCCTTCTTTTCATGGGAGCCATACTTTTTATCTATAAAATTGACTTTATACAGGATATCTAAAAGTCGCAGAACAATTTGATTGCAATGCTCATCTGAATTTTCAAGTAGATCTGGTAGCCATTTTCCCCCGAGCTGTTCTGCTACCAATCCTCTTTCATAAGGATCATCCAGCCAGTAATCTATTAGATCAATATCCTCCAAACTGATTAAGTGAGGAGGGATATTCCTTATGATTTTGACGAGTTGCCACCAGGTCCTGTAATTGCTGTAACCTTCAGCCCGCGCATACGATACTATTTCCCTGAATAAATCGATAAACTTGACAGCGTACTCTTCTTTAGCTGGGTCAAACAACTCTTCGCTCGTAGCAACGAGGTACTCAGTAACTGGCCAAGTTTGGATATTTACATATCCTTCTTCCTTAGCTGGCAAGGGTTTGGGGTTTTTTTCAGGCTTAAAAAAACCACGCTCATATAAGGGTACAAACCAATGTAATCCTTTTAACTTGCGAAAAAAGAAGGGCTGAAGCTCAGGTTTTTTCTCTACCCGATGCAGGAGATCTTTTTCTTTTGCATTAAGTTCACGCACTAATCAAGCACCTCATCCATATATTCCAAATCCTCAGTTAACGCTGGAGGCCTCACCTCAATTTGTTCTGCCCATGTTTTAGCGATAATTTCCAACTGGGAAAAATCATTATGATCGCGGATAAAGCCGATCAGTTGCACCCCGAATGACTTCTGATAATAATCGTGAAGCTTTCGGAAAAGCGGACCTTGGCTTAGAAAAAATGCCTGCAAGGCAAAACGTTTCTTTACCTTTGTATTTTTCACCCCACCTCTTCTTAATATATGTTCAAGTATTTCCCCCTCATCAAGACTGTAGCCAATAAACAGCACTGTCTTTTTCTCAAATAGCTCATTTAGGAAATGCTGCACCATTTCATCATCATAGTGTGCGAGGTAGTGTTTTGTTGTAACTACCATGGTTTCTGGTTGGCTTACCGATCCATGCAAATGCACTACAGTGCCAGGTGTATTTAGGTGCCCTGCATGAAAGTCATTTTTCCGTGGAACTCGAGTTACTGGGGCAGCAGTAGTCGATCCGTCAGACGTTTGATAAAAACGGGGTGAGAGAAGCTCATCATAATTTGTTGTAACGCATGCACAGCCAATCTCATTTAGAAATTTATAGATTCCTTTATCACCTTCTTCAGCCGTTAAATGTCGTGCCAACTCTAGCGGAAACCCATTTTCTTCAGCTATTAATTCTGCGATCGATAACTGTTTCTTGGGATCAAGAGGTTTTAATTGTTCTAATTCTGAATAGTTTATATAACCCTTTTCGCGAAGATCATTGAGTACTGACCAAGCCAGACCGCTCCATGAAGGCAACCCGACAAGCATTGAAACACCTGCCCCAACGAAAAGAACAAGATCCCCATTTAATGCTGCCTGTTGGATCTCCGGCGGGATATCTGGGATCTCTCTTAAGTCTGGCGTCCTACTCATTCCTTCACATTAAACCTTTCTTCATCTTTTTCGTTAAACGACATTTCACATGGTATTGACGAACCAGCTGCTGAAACTTGCATTTATGACTATTTTGGTGCCGAATCCCGTTGATTTCAGTCGATTTTCTGCGGTACGGAAATCTGACGATTAGCTTAGAACGTCTGACGTTAACCTGACGGCTCAAGCTCCATAAATACGTTATAGAATGGAAATTGTTCCACATCTTTTCAAATGTATTTCAAATTGTAATTAAATATAGAATTTCAAGTAGTTGTAATCCTTGCAATCGGAAAAAGCCTTTTTTAAATGTAATTTAAGCCAACCGACAGTGTCCGACCTTCACTCAAAAAGACTTTTCTGAGGATCAGGAGGACGTTGACCTTTATCCATTTCCTTTTTCACCCACTTCAGAACCTCTTTTGCAATCTCGATTGCTTTTCTAAGGTCCTCTTCATCCACCGGTTCATAGTCCCCCGGATAACGGGTTTCAACGGCATAACCTGTTAATATTTTTGCATTTTGCAAATTTTCGGGCACTTCCACGCCGCCTTTTTCCAATAGCTCAATGAGATAGGCAATATCGTGGGTTTTAGGAAAAACGATCTCGTGAATAATGCATACTGATTTAAAAGCTTTTTCCACAGCCTGCTGGGCATCATAGCAAAGGTCTTCATAAAGTATGTCAGGTGAAACCCTGCCCGCCTTTGCGCGCGCCATGTTGCTTTTTGCCCTTTGCAACCACTCATTTGCCTTATCAAGATTTTTCATAAACCATCCTTCCATTCTTATCAGCTTCGAAATAAATCAGGTAAGGATCCGTCTTTAGATGCTCATACTTATCTAAATCAGCTACAATAACGTCTATGGAAGCTCCGACATCTTTAAAGCTCAAATATATCTTCTGAGTTAATGAACGCTGTTTTTTGACACCTCTTTTCAAAACAAGAAGGTCATAATCGCTACCCGGTTTGTCATCACCTCTTGCATGTGAGCCAAACAGGATAATCTTGTCAGGTTCGGCTACCTTGACAATAGTCTTTATTGCCTTTTCTAATGAATCATTCATTTGATAACCCTTCCATCATGCCGCAGTCAGTTGATTCTAACGCATCTTTATCATAAATCAGTATCATTCAACTGCAAACGCTTTTCTTAAAAATCTATCCAAAACATCCGTCTTTGTTTCACCATCCTGCTCCGGACGAAGATTAAACTTGTTCAGCCTCAAAAACCGGTAGCCATAGCTTTCAAGTTCTATCTGCCTGCTAATGTCGTAATCAAGGTATTCTTGTGAAAAATTATAAAAAGACGAAACCCCTTATCTCTTTAATGAGTTAAGGGGTTTCTTTTAATCATATAATTCTCCACCGTTTATGGTTTAAATGAATGCCATGAACATTTTGCAAACAATTAATCCATAAACAAAAAATAGTCAAGGATACTCATAAATTAGCTTGTACCTAAAATCTGCATAACTAATCTCGAAAGCATGTTATTTGTTTGTGTTACTAAGAATCCGAACAAAATCAATTAAAATAAGATAACACTTTTTTCGGTAAAAATAAATATCTTGACAATAATCCGTGATGGATTTAAATAGGCTCAAAAGTATATTACACAACTTAATGGTGGCCCTTTGGGCGTAATAGGGAAACCGGTGAAATTCCGGTACGGACCCGCCGCTGTAACCTCGCTCTTTTCCTTTGGAAAAAGAGAACTTTTTTAGCATGTTAACGCCACTGTATTGAAGAATCCGTATGGGAAGGCAGCTAAAAGGGCGGGGGAGTCAGAAGACCTGCCATTTTGTTTGGCGTTGGGGAGAAGGTAAATCCTCAAGCGGTTACCGCTTGAGGATTTTTTTTTGTTATGAAAGCAGCAATCCTTAAACAACCCGGAAAATTGGAAATAAGGGAGGTACGAACTCCGGAATGCCCGGCCGGCGGGGTGCTGGTAAAAGTTAAAGCTTGCGGAATTTGCTCTTCCGATGCAAAGATGGTGACGAACGGGCATCGGGCGCTGAACTACCCCAGGATCCTTGGCCATGAAGTTGCAGGAGTTATAGAACAAAGCCGAACAAACGCGTTTAAAGAAGGCAGCCGAATTCAAATTGCCCCGGGGCTTCGATGCGGCAAGTGCTCCTATTGCCTTAAGGGGATGGACAACCTGTGCCCATATCGACAAATTTTAGGGTTTACGCAGAACGGCGGCTTTGCCCAATACATTGCAATTCCCATTGAGGACGGCATTGTCGGAAGCCTCAATATCATTCCTGACGCAGTAAGCTATAATCATGCGACTCTGGCTGAACCCCTGGCCTGTTGTATTAATGCTCAGAACAAAATCAATATTACTAAAAATGATACGGTGTTGATCATCGGAGCAGGTCCTCTGGGTCTTTTACATGCACTTGTTGCCAAACTAAAAGGGGTTGAACATATTTTAATCAGTGAACCGCAAACTCATCGACGAAAAACAGCCATCCACACCTGGGCCGACACGGTCATCGATCCCGGCGCCGATAATATGACGGAAAAAGTTATGACGGCAACACACAACAAGGGTGTGGACGCACTCATATTTGCCTGCTCCCAATTGGGAATTAATGATACGCTTATAAAATTACTGGCCCCGGCGGGCAGGGTCTCAATTTTCAGCGGCATTGCTTCTCAATTCTCACAAAGCAGCATTGACTTCAATCAGATCCATTATAATGAATTTTTCATCAGCGGTGCTTACGGGTGCACCGCCGATCAAAATCGCAAAGCCATGGATTTGATCTCATCAGAACCTCGGCTGGCACAAGAATTAATAACTCACCGTGTCAATCTTGATAGTATCCATCAAGGCATTGAATATACGGCATCACAAAAAGGATTAAAAACCATCGTGGAGGTTTCGCATGAATGACAAGTTCAAAAAATTCGGAAATTCGATCACCTCTTTAATTTCAGGTATAGACCTAAACAGAAAACAAACAAGAGAATTGGTTTCTGAAATTCTCAACAATAAACAGTCTGAAATTCATCAGGGAGCATTTCTTGCGGCGATTACTGCCAAAGGGCCCTGTCCTGATGAAATTGCCGGAGCATGGGATGCAATTTACGATATTGATACGGTAAAAATCCGGCCGGATACAAAACAGCCCATGGTCGACAACTGCGGCACAGGCATGGACAGTTTCAAGACTTTCAATATCAGTACGGCTGCAGCCATTGTGGCTGCGGCCGGCGGCATCTGTCTTGCCAGACATGGAGCAAGGGCCATTACTTCACGTTGCGGCACAGTTGATCTTTGTGAAACCCTGGGTGTGGATGTAGAATGCCCTGTGGAAACTGTCAAAACAAGCATAGAAAAAGTCGGTATCGGCCTTTTCAATGCCATGAGTCCTTTTGTGCATCCACAGGCCCTGTTCAGGATACTTTCCCAGATGAGTTTCGGCAGCATCCTTAATATCGCTGCATCTCTGGCAAACCCGGTCATGCCCAAATATGGTGTACGGGGGGTTTACGCCAAACAGATGATCTCTCCTGTTATTGAAACCATGAAAGAAATCGGCTTTAAAAGGGCCCTGGCGTTTCATGGCACCTCAGGAACCGGGGTTGGAGGAATAGACGAGCTGTCTCCAGTGGGAAAAAGTTATGTTGCAGAGTTGGAACCGGACGGCAACATCTTGCGTTATACAGTCGACCCCAACTCTGTGGGTCTGATGAATACAATCAAATTGAAAGACATTGCAGCAAGAAACGATCCGCGAGAAGAAGCCCACAGGCTTTTAAGGCTGTTCACAGGCATAGACAAAGGCCCGTTGTACGAGACTATTTGCCTGAATACGGCACCTATTTTCTATGTAACGAAAGAAGTGGACACGTTACAGAAGGGGGTGGAAAAGGCTCGTGATATAATCGATTCCGGACAGGCAATGGATAAATTGTGGCAATGGGTACAGACCCAGAATCGAAACCCGCATGCCGGCAAGGAAAACCTTAAAGCACTTCTGGAAAAGATTTAGTCCACGGGGATGCAAGATCATAGTTAACACTTGATGATGATTTCGGCAAATTTTAAATTTAAATAAATAAAAAAATCATAACATGCGGCGTTTTTTAGAGGAACTGCTAATTATCGTGATAATATTATTCACTTTATCGGGAATTGGCCATACCGGTGAAACCGGCCATTATGTCAACGGGTTAGAAGGAATTAAGGCTGCAACGGTACCTGGTCCGGGCTTATATTATAAAATATACAATTTATTATACAATGCTGATGAACTAACAGATAAAGATGGAAATGAACTGGATGTAAATTTCGATGTATCTGTTTTTGCCACTGCGCATCGACTCATTTGGGTTTCTCCTATTAAAATATTAGGAGCGGATTATGTCGCCGATGCAACCATACCCTTTATTTATACTGATATCGAGGTAAAGGCTACAGGAATCAGCGATAAGGCCTTTGCCTTGGGCGATATCTGTATTGAACCGTTGTCTTTGTGCTGGCATGGTAGCCGTTACGATGCGGCTTTTGGACTTGCCGCTTATCTGCCGGTAGGAAAGTACGATCAAAATGATGCTGCTTCACCGGGGAAAGATTTCTGGACCGGAATGCTTACACTCGGGGGAACCTATTATTTCGATATAAAGAAAACCTGGTCAGGCTCAATTCTGAGCAGATATGAGATTCATAGCAAAAAAAGCAAATCCGATATCAAACCGGGAAATGACTTTCACTTTGAATGGGGCATCGGCAAGACACTGGCAAAAAACTGGGATGTCGGACTGGCCGGCTACTGCCAATGGCAGGTGACCGATGACAGTGGCTCGGATGTCAGTTGGGATAAAAGCGTACATGATCGAGTTTGGGCCACAGGTCCGGAGGTAAGCACCTTTCTGCCTTCTTTGAAGTTTGGAATTTCGCTCAGAGGTTTACGAGAGTTTGATGCAGTTGACCGTTCTGAAGGCTATGTAATAGATTTGAATCTGACAAAAATATTTTAAAGGAAAGTATAAATGGTCTTAAAACAAATTAGCATAAAAGAAATTATTGAAAAGATTGTTCCGGTTGACGACAAGTGGAAAGAAAAGGCAAAAGAGCGAACCGCTCAACTGGTAATGCCCACCCGGGCGTTGGGAAGGCTTCATGATATATCGGAACGGTTATGCGGAATACAGAAAACCCTCAAGCCGAAAATAGATCGTAAAGTCGTTCTGGTAATGGCAGGAGATCACGGAGTTGTCGAGGAAGGCGTGAGTGCTTACCCACAGGAGGTCACCGGCGCAATGGTACAAACATTTTTAGCCGGTGGAGCCGGTATTAACGCCATATCCCGACATATTGGAGCAGACGTTCAGGTTGTCGATATGGGAATTATTCAGGACTTAGATCCTGATTCCATTGATGGTGGACATAAACTGTTGAAGCACAAACTCTCCCATGGTACCGCCAATCTGGCGAAAGAGCCCGCCATGACCCGTCAAATGGCTGAAAAAGCTATTTTAATTGGATTCCAGCTGGCCTCGGATTTATTTCGAAAGGGAATAGAGATTCTGGGAACAGGAGATATGGGAATCGGAAATACAACCCCTTCGGCAGCCATTGGCGCCGTAACCACCGGCAAAACCCCGGAACAACTGGTGGGACGCGGGACCGGAGTAGATGATAACAGCCTCATAAAAAAACGGGAAGTTGTAACTCGAGGAATTCGGGTAAACAACCCGGATCCCCGGGACGGTCTGGATGTGCTGGCCAAGGTGGGTGGTTTTGAGATCGGCGGTATCGCCGGATGCGTTCTGGCCGGGGCATTTCACAGCCGTCCCGTAGTCATCGACGGCTTTATTTCAACCGCAGGGGCTCTGATCGCTCATACATTATGCCCCCTTGTGACAGAATATATTTTTGCCGGGCACCGTTCCGAAGAAACAGGCCACGGTTCACTGTTAAAATACCTTGGTCTCGAACCGATTCTGGATCTTGGAATGCGTCTCGGAGAAGGAACCGGCGGCGCCCTGGCCATGTCAGTAATGGAGGGTGCGGTTCGTGTGTTTAATGAAGTGCTCACTTTTGAGGAAGCCGGGGTTACCGATAAAGATTAAAACCTAAAATCTGCATTAACTTTTTTCTAAAGAGATAAATCTGCTATCAATACAATGCGGTATCGAGACATTATTGTCAATATCCACACACCGATAACAGGCAAAATAAAAGGATAAAATCCAGATTAAATTTCGAATAAAGTTAACCCTTCGGGAGCCTCGTATCGACCGGATCTACTGCGTTATCAATCGATTGCAGTATTACAATACGGCTGCACGATTGATGCCTTGTATATCCGGCCGATACAAGGCTTGCAGAATTTAGGTAATATTTTTCTTGACGCAGCCCCTTTGTTTGGTCTAAATAATCTCTGTTTTGTTCAGATGCTCGATGTTGAGCTTAATAGGGAACCCCGTTAAAATCGGGGACGGGCCCGCCGCTGTAATCCCGCCTTTTTTCTGATTTCATGTGGAAAAGGGAACCCGCTTAGCCATTGTGTACCACTGTTCGGATATGAATGGGAAGGTTGCTAAGAGGGCGGGAAAGTCAGAAGACCTGTCTGAACATAAGGCATAATCTTCGTGGACGGGAGGTGCCTTGGTTAGATCTTGAGGATAAAAAAGGGAAATCCCCGGATCGATTTAATTCGGTCCGGGGTTTTTTTGGTCCCGGACCCTAACTAGTTTCCATCCACAAATGGCTATTTTTCCGATAAGCGGCGTTCTCCGCGGGTTTCCGCCCTCGACGTACCTCAAGTACGCCTCGGGCGAAAACCCTTGTGCGGCCTTGCTCATCGAAAAAATCCCTCATTTATAAATTGGAAACTACTTGGTGCTCAAATGTATTTATGTATGGGCACTAACTATAAAAAATTTGGGGGAAGGAGGAAAAAATGAAGAAGTATCTATTTGTGATTATGCTCTGTGCTGTTTTCGTCGTACCTGGATTCAGCCGGGCCGAAGGAGAGAAAAAAGATGCTGATGTGATAACCACAATGAAAGAAGTAGTTGTTACTGGTATGAGGACCGAACAGAGTGTTGAGAGAATTCCAGCCAATGTCACCGTGATTTATGAGGAGGATATTGAGAATTCCAACGCAAGAACTGTATCAGACGTCCTTCGCTCTGAAGAAGGAATCGTTGTCAGAGACTGGTTCGGCAATGGGAAGACGGCGCAGGTGGACCTGCGTGGGTTCGGAGAAACAGCCAACGCTAATACCCTGGTCCTTGTGGATGGGCGTCGTGTCAACGAGATTGATCTGAGCGGAACGGATTGGACACAAATCCCTCTTGAGCAGATTCAAAGGATCGAGATTGTTCGAGGAACAGGAACGGTGCTTTATGGCGATAATGCCGTTGGAGGTGTAATCAACATTATCACAAAGACTCCGTCTGAGAAACTTACTTTTTCTGCAGGAAGCACTGCCGGTAGCTATGGACGAAACAAGGAAAAGATGTCTATTAGCGGCCGAGAGGGAAGTATTGCGGCTTCCCTGTTTTCCAGCTATGACTCCACAAACGGGTACAGAGATAACTCACAATTCAGAACAAAGGATATCGGGGGAAAGATTGTCTTTGATCCGATCGAATTCCTCAGCTTGAACCTGAGCGGGTCTTATCACTCTGACAACTATGGCCTTCCGGGCGATCTATCGGAGGCGGAGATGGCTATTGATCGAAAGGCCAGCAATGAGCTTTTTAATGAAGCCGAGGTTACGGATCAGTTTCTTAAGCTGGGAGTTAATCTGGATCTGGGGAAATATGGCAACATTGTCACGGATTTGTCTTATAGGGATCGGGAAAACGACCAATGGTTTTTTTATCCTCCGTCTCTTTGGGTCCCATTTCAAACAACATTCGAAAGTGAAACCGAAATAGAAACATGGAGCATTACGCCCAGGTACGTTTGGGATGGTAAAATCTTTACCCATGAAAACACATTTATCGCCGGAGTAGATATCTATTCTTCCCAATATGATCAGAAAACATTTTCAGGAGCTGTGGGTTCACCGCCTCCATCCGGGCTTACCGACATTGACAGGGACAGCCTGGGATTTTATTTCAATAATGAATTAGCCGTATTGGAAAATCTTTTTCTGTCCGTGGGCGCTCGACGTGAACGGGTTCGGTACGAACTCAATCAGGAAGACCTCACAGGTTTTTTTGCCTCCCTTGACGATACTGTGACGGAGCGCGAAAATGCTTACAGCGCGGGGCTAACTTTTCAGTATAGTGGTAAATCCTCTGTTTTCTTGCGGGCCAACCGAAGCTTGCGTTTCCCTCTAACGGACGAACTTGTAGTCTGGGACTTCTCGGATTTGCGGATTGAAGTGAATACAGACCTCAAACCTCAAACAGGAAAACATTATGAGGCAGGGATAAGGCATTACTTTACGCCGAATATCCAGGGGAGCATGACCCTGTTTCGTGCTGAAATCGAAGACGAAATCTTTTTCAACGCCGCCACATTTACTAACACGAATCATCCTGAAACACTTCACCAGGGTATCGAGATCGGGAGCAAGGCTGAACTCTTCAACAAATTAACGTTCTTTGGCAACTACACCTATGAAAAGGCAGAGTTCGAGAAGGCTCCTTTCAAAGGAAATGACATTCCTGCCGTGCCGGAACACAAGGCGAATCTGGGATTCAGAATCCATGACGTGATTCCAGGCCTTATTTTCTCGGCAGATTACAACTATATTGGATCCAGTTTCCTCATCAGTGACCAGGCCAATCAATTGAAAAAACTGGACAAGTACTACACGGTAAATACGAGACTCTCTTATGCGTGGAAGTGGTTCAAGGGCTTTGTCGGGGTAAACAATCTTACAGACCAGGAATATTCCCAATATGCGGTTGCAGGTGGAGGTGGAACAACGCGCAATTTCTATCCCTCACCGGAAAGAAACTGGATAGCAGGGCTTAAAATCGTTTTCCCAAGCCGCTAAACATTGCCTTTACAAGAAGTCGTATATTCAGGGAGAAATGGAGTTATTTTCTGAGAAAAGTGTCGTTCCCGTTGCCTTCTGGCATTCTAATTGCTTGAGATCAGCTTAAAGTAAACCGAAGTTGAGCGATTGTCGAGTTTGCTGGAGATGCAAGTTGAGCTCAGAGAAATCCGGTTTGTACCATCCAATGGGTGAGTGCCCGGCCTGTCTTAGCAATCATATAATGAACTAACATGTTAATGATTTGTTATTTTTTAAATAGTGTGTCACAATTTGAAACGCTCAATTTAGGGTTATATTTTATGACTGCCAAAACATATTGAACAAGAAAAGGAAAGAATTATGCTGAATATTTTCATGAAAGGCGGGCCGGTAATGTATCCGCTTCTGGCCTGTTCCATCATCGTATTGACCGTAATTATTGAACGGATTTTTTTCTGGATCGGCACAGATATGCACCGGGACAAACCGCTTGTGGATGAAGTTCTCGAGCTGTGCCAAGAAGGACACTGGGAGTCTGTAAGAATAAAAACCAAGCCTTCCAAAGACTATATAATTAAAATTCTTATCACCGGAATTCTTCATCGAGACTTTTCTATGGTTAAAGCTATGGAATCGGCTGCTGCCGAACAGATCAAGCGGATGCGTCAATTTATGGGAATTATAGACACCATGATTACCGTGGCGCCGCTTCTGGGTATTTTCGGGACGGTCATCGGAATCATTCTTTCCTTTGAGGCGCTGGGCTCGGCGGGCATCGAACATCCGCAGGTTGTTACTGCGGGAATCGCACAGGCCCTGATCACCACGGCCGCCGGTCTGGGGATTGCGATACTTTCGGTCTTTCCTTACAATTACTTTAATTCACGGGTTGAAAAGTCTGCCCTTGCCATCGAAAAATATGCAACAAGTCTTGAAATCGTCTATGAAAAACTGGTCAACCATAACGGGGAACAAAAAAGGGATCAAAGATGAAAGTTGATTTTCAAACCAGTAAAAAAGTCCGCATTGAAATGCTTCCCCTGATTGACATCGTATTTTTGCTCCTGGTATTTTTTATCTTTGCAATGCTTTCCATGGCGGTGCATCGCGGGTTGCCGATTTTGCTTCCCACATCCTCATCCGCCAACATAGATAAATCATTGGTATTTTCCGTGAGCATACAATCAGACGGAACCCTATATGTTGACAAAGAACAGATTGCCCTTAACGATCTGGCGGCAGTTTTGAAACGAAAAACCGGAGCCAATAAAGATCCCGGTGTATTGCTTTTTGCCGAGCGCAGCCTTTCATACCAGAGTCTTTTCCGGGTGCTGGACCAGATCAGAATGGCGGATATCTATCGAATTTCTCTTCAGGCAGATGTTGAGCAGTGAAACGAATAATAATAGCAGCGATACTCGCTCTGGGTATACACGGATTTCTCCTGGGATTGAAATTTGATCGGCTCAAGATAATATCCAGTGAAAAGCCAAAACTCAGAGTCATGAATATGAGTCTGGCTCTCAGACAACCCAGGATGACGACAACCAAAGCTGCTCCTAGCAAGCCGAAAGTCAAAACAAAAAAAAAGCCAAAGCATTTTCCTAAGCCCAAACCCAAAAAAGTCATTAAAGATGTTAATCAACACGAGGAAAAGGACCGATCAAAAGTCATTCCAGAAAAAACCGTTGATATGCCCAAAACTCCGGATTTGCCTGAACAGACTCAAAGAAAATCGGTTTCTAAAGAGACTGACAAAGAGGGCGAAACTCTGTCTGGAAAACAGATCATACGTGAGGCAAGACCGCTTTATCGATCAAATCCACCTCCCAAATATCCTGTATTGGCCAGAAGAAAAGGATTTCAGGGTAACGTGCTCCTTGAAGTTCTGGTGGGCCCAATTGGAAATGTCATTGATTTGCGTGTGTTATCTTCCAGTGGGCACCCGATTCTGGACAGGGCCGCGAAATCTTCGGTAAAAAACTGGACATTCGAGCCCGGAATGAGAGGGCAAGAAAAAGTTGAGATGTGGGTTAGGGTTCCGATCCGATTTGAACTTAAATAAGTTTCCATCCAGAAATGGCCCTTTTCCGCAATTTCTGCGCCTGCCCCGTGAAATGCTTGCCCAATGAAATGCAAAGCCTATTTCATCGGCGCAGAGCCTATTTCTCTGGGGTCAATTTGCGGAATTACTTGTGCGGCGTACTACATGTACGCCTCCGCGTAATTCCTTGATTGCCTTGACCTTGCGAAAAATTGCTCATTTCTGAATTGGAAACTTAGCTTGTGCTGAATATTAATTTATGAATGGATACTTAAGAAATGTATAGAAGTGATTTCAAAACCTTCAATCAGGTTCAAAGTCAAGGCGGGGCGAGGGATTCAAACGCAGGAATATATGTAATATTTCGAGTATTGAATCCCTCGGTCCAACACAGAAATTGGGCCTGAGAGGAGGTTTTGAAACCACTTCTACTCCCAGTTAAATTTTAGACCTCCAATTATCCAGCGGTCGGGCATGGGGGTGAAACCGGACTCAATATAGTTTTCGTTAAACAGATTTGTGGCCTCAAGAAAGACTTCATAATTTGTAAATGCATATGTCAAACGGGTATCAACAACCGTATAGTCATCACCGACCATGCGTTTCTCATACCTTGCCTTGATAACTTGCTTCAATGAGGAAAGCCATGTAAACACCATAGATCCGTTGACCTGATGCCGGAGATAATCCAAAGCATATTTTGATTCCATTCCCTTTGTATCCCGGTCAGAATCAAGATAAGTATATGCGATACCTACAGATGAGAGCCATTTGGTGTTGAAAAAAGATTGGGGGTAAAAGGTAACCCCCACTTCCCCTCCTTTTGTCCGGACTGTCGCAATGTTTGTTGCTTGCCAGGCGGTTTCCCCGGGCCGTCGCGACCAATCAATAACATCTTCTGAATCACGATAAAACAGGCTGAAATCGGCAGTGACCCCGTCGATCAGCCACCGTAGTCCGGTTTCCCCGGTCCATGCTTCTTCAGGTTTAAGGTCAGGATTCCCCTTATTTGCCGGAGTAACATAGTAAAGTTCCGTATACGTTGGAACCCGGAAAGATTTTTCAAAAGAGGTAAACCAGGTTAATCCATCTATCAATTCAATGCTCATGTCCGCACCCGGCCAGTACTCCCAGCCCCAGGAGCTGTAGTGAACCGCAGAAGCGCCCATACCAACGGTCAGCCTGTCAGAAGGATAAAGCCGGTGTTCAAGAAAAACAGACTGTCGTCCGCGGTCGTGATCCCCCAGACTGGAACTTTCCATATCTTCAAGTTCTGCTTCTCCGCCTATTGATGTCGCTCCCAATCCGGATATTATAAGGGTGTTTACCTGTGCACCTAGAACATCCGTCCGGTGGTCGTTTACGTTCCACACCTCATTGATATTAATTTTAAATTCATCCTTATGGTGCCGCCAGTGTATCCGGGGCATTATTTCCATATCTGCCATTTTAAGATCCGCATTGCCGTATAGCAGAAAGGTTTCCGTCTTTTCCCGCTGATCCGGAAAAATGTCGCTGTAAAATTTATAGGCGCCGAAATCTTTGTCACTGAACCCCATTCCCAGCTGGAACTTGTTGGATCCGTTTTTCAAAATACCCTTATAATTTATTGTTTTTATGTCAAAATCAGTATCTTTTCCTCCAAGGTAGCCCGAAGAATACCGCCGGCTTGCCGATAACCGGCCGGATACTTTGTCCGAACTCAACGCCGCCTGAGCACCCAAATCATAATAGCCATATTCACCATATGCACCATGGCCTCCGAACGAGTTGCTATTCACGTCACGTGTTATGATATTAATGACCCCTCCCACTGCATTGGGACCGTAAATTCTTGCCGCCGGTCCTTTAACGATTTCAATACGTTCGATATCATTCAGGTTAACGGGAAGATCCATATTGTGATGACCGGTTTGAGGATCACTAATATTAACACCGTCAATCATGATCAGTGTCTGTTCATAGGTCCCTCCGCGAATTCCCACATCAGCCTGAACTCCATGAGCACCGCGCCGGCGAACATCCACACCGTTTACATGTTCAAGGATATCTGAAATATTGTCCGCCGGAAGAATTGCAATCTCTTCCCGGCTAATTACCGAAACCGAGTAAGCGGACTCTGAAAGATGGTATGGAATACGGCTTCCGGTGACCACCACCGGATCAAGTTCGTAGTATTGAACAGAGTTTTGCTGCGCCATGAGAGTGGCATTGGCGGCCAACACCAAAATTAATGTGATTGCATATATCCTGCACATTGAATATAATCCGACCGTATATGGTTAACCCTAATTTTATTTTAGGTTAACGAAGATGCCGCTTATAACTTACCTTATTTTTTTTATCAAGTTGTTTTTTAATTTGGGATGGAGGCTATTTCAACCGCTTACCCTGCGTGGTTGTTACCTAAATCTTGCATATGGAAACCTCCGACTCATACAAAATTCAGTGATAGCCCATTTTTTTGGAAGTAAATTTTGCCACATTCAATAAATCATGGAGCTGGGTCAATATGATTATTTCATACACCAGAATTTATTGAGAAGTTACTAAATTTTTAGGCATGAAGGATTTTTTAGAGGTTAAAGTTTCTTGCCTAATAGCTTATTGTTATTTTCATCTTCAGCAATTAAATTCATCAGATATTGGCCGTACTCGTTTCCCATCATTTCGGATGCAAGATCCGTCAGTTCCTCTTTGTTTATGTACCCCAGGCGATAGGCAATCTCCTCGATGCACGATATTTTAAGTCCCTGCCGTTCTTGAATAGCCTGTACATAGCTTGCTGCCTGCTGCAGTGCCTCTTGGGTTCCTGTATCCAGCCAGGCATAACCTCTTCCAAGAAGCTCTACATAGAGCTGACCTCTACTCAAATACTCCAAATTAACGTCTGTAATCTCAAGTTCACCCCGAGCGGACGGCTGGAGATTTGCAGCAATTTCCACCACATCGTTATCATAAACATAAAGACCCGGTACCGCATAATTCGATTTGGCTTTCTTTGGTTTTTCTTCTATTCCAATGACGTTGCCATGCGGATCAAAATTTACAACGCCGTAACGTTCGGGGTCTTTTACCAGATACCCGAAAATCAAACCCCCTGTCTTGATTTGGACAGCTCTCCGTAAAATATGTGTCAGTTTCGGACCGTAAAATATATTGTCCCCGAGTATTAGACAAACCGAATTTTCTCCAATGAATGATTTGCCGATGATAAAGGCCTGCGCCAGTCCTTCGGGCCGGGGTTGCTCTTCGTAACACAAAGAAAGCCCAAGTTGAGAGCCGTCTCCGAGGAGTTTTTTAAATAAAGGTAAATCCTCGGGCGTAGAAATAAGAAGTATCTCCCGTATCCCGGCCAGCATCAAAATTGAGAGCGGGTAATAGACCATAGGCTTGTCATAAACCGGTAAAAGCTGTTTGCTTACCACACGGGTAATTGGGAAAAGCCGGGTTCCGGAACCGCCGGCTAAAATTATTCCTTTCATATTCTATTTTCCTTTCTCATGCCATGACGATCTTTTCCTTTGACCCATGAACTCCCTTTGTGGCATTTCGGGTATCAATAATCAGATTGGAATGCTTTACTATCTCGGTAAAGTCATAGTCGCTGTGATCGGTAACAATGATCACGGCATCCATCTCGGCAAGGATTTCCCGGGTAATGGGAGTTGACTCCATCTGGAAATTGTATTTTCGGGTGGTATGAAGTTTGGGTATCCATGGATCATTGTAGCGTACCATAGCGCCCTTTTCCAAAAGCATTTTCATGATTGCATAGCCCGGAGACTCTCTATCGTCATCCACGTCCTTTTTGTAGGCGATTCCAAGTATTAAAATGCGGCTTCCATTGAGGCTCTTTTTGTTTTTATTGAGAGCTTCCACTGTCTTTTCAATCACGTAATAAGGCATGGAGACATTGATCTCACCTGCAAGTTGAATAAAACGAGTTGAAAAATCATACTCTTTTGCTTTCCAGGCCAGATAAAACGGATCAATGGGAATACAATGCCCACCCAGGCCGGGCCCGGGATAAAAAGGCGTATAACCAAAGGGTTTTGTGCTTGCGGCATCAATAACTTCAAACAGGTCGATTCCCATCTTGTGGGCAAGAATCTTCAGTTCGTTAACCAGGGCAATATTAACGCAACGAAATGTATTTTCAAGAAGTTTGGTCAGCTCGGCTGCCTGGGTAGAAGAAACAGGCACTGACCGGGTAATGGAGTTATACAGAGCCGTTGCCACCTCCAGGCAGTAACTTGTGACGCCACCCACAACTTTGGGGATATTGGTGGCAGTGAATTTTTTGTTTCCCGGATCTTCCCTCTCGGGAGAAAAGGCAAGGAAAAAATCCTGCCCAACCTTCATATCACTTGAGGAAAGTCGTGGGAGAAGCATTTCTTCGGTGGTCCCGGGATAGGTTGTACTCTCAAGAACAATAAGCTGCCCCCTGCGCAAATTATTTGCGATGGTCTCCGTGGTTTCCAAAAGATAGCTTAAATCCGGTTCCATCTTGTCGGAAAGGGGTGTCGGCACGCAGATCAGTATGCAATCCGCCTCGCTTAAACGGCTAAAATCGATGGTTACATCAAAGTGTTTTGCATCGATCATTTTCTTAATCTGATCGGCCGGAATGTGCTTGATATAAGATTCTCCGTGAAGAATTTTATCGATCTTCCGTGAATCCAGATCAAAGCCGATCACATTAAAACCCTTTCGCCCAAAATGAATGGCCAGCGGCAATCCAACATAGCCAAGGCCGACAATACCGATTCGGGCTGTTTTTTGCTCTATCATCTCAAGCAGTTTTAATGCTATTCCCCCCTTCTTTCCCTCATCCATATTTTTTAACCTTTTTTGTCTGGAATTCGTTAAAAATCCAACGTCATACTAATAATATAAAGAGGCTCATTTCCGGCGTTTTCGAGCATAACAATTTGATTTTCAGAAAACATCACGGACTCCCCTTTATTCAACAGCCTGCTCTGATTGTCTATTGTTGTTCTCGCCGCTCCTCGGATGACAACCAAATGTTTTCTTGTGCAAACATCGGCTTTGGCCTCAAACTTTGAACCGGGATATATGACAAGTTTTGCTACCGCGCAGTCATCATTCATTTCCAGCACGGTTGAGGTTCCCCAGGGGTAGTATGATGTCTTATGCTTTTGATATTCACTCCGCCCCCTTTGCTTTAGTTCTTCGACGATAGATTTCACATCCCGGCTGCTTTCCATATCGGAAACAAATACAGAGTCCGGTGTTTCCACAACAACCATATCTTTAATCTTGTTCGTTGCAATCAGCCGTCCATATCCCATGATAAAACAATTTTGCGTATGTTTAGAAATAACGTCGCCGTCAATAACATTGCCGTTTGCATCCTTTGAAACGAAATCATATAAAGATTTCCACGATCCAATATCGCTCCATCCGAAGTCTGAAGGTAACACAGCAGATTTATCTGTTTTTTCCATAACAGCATAATCGATAGAGATGTTCGGCAACCGTTCATAGTCTTTTTGAGATACGATATTTCCGGATAAATCCAGTTGCTCCATTTCCTTAAGGAGTTCGGGCTGGTGGATGTTTAACTCTTTTATCATTACAGATGCTTTAAATGTAAACATTCCACTATTCCAGAAGAAGTTGCCTGCTTTAATATACCGTTTAGCCGTTTCAATATCCGGTTTTTCAACAAATCTTTTTACAAAAAAGCCATGTTCCTCTATTTGACCGGCACTTTCGATATATCCATAACCTGTTTCCGGATAATCGGGTTTGATTCCGAAGGTTACAATATGTCCCATCTCGGCAAGTTTTATTGAAGATAATATTTTTTCATGGAAAGCATCATTATGGCGGATCACATGATCAGCAGGAAAGATGCATAACACCGCATCCTTTTCATTATTGAGGATATGAAGCATGGCCAATAGAATGGCGGGCGCCGTATTGCGGCCGCAGGGTTCAGCAATGATCTTTTCATCTGTCCGGATACCGATTTCCTCAATATGTCTTGCAATTTCATGAACATGTTCTTTTCCACAGACAATGCGGATATTTTCCACGTCGAGCAGAGGGATCAGCCTTTTAATGGTACTTTGGATAAGTGAATCATTACCCATAAATTTAACAAGTTGCTTGGGATAGAGTTCTCTTGATACGGGCCAGAGACGTGTCCCTGATCCACCCGCTAATAGGATCGGATATACATTCAATTTATTTTTCATAGGGCCAGACCTTTTTCTATATGTTTGCTTCCCTCTGGTGCCATACCCACGCTGTTTTTATAATTGTTTCCAAGTCCTCATACTCCGGTTTCCAGCCAAGTGCTTTCTTTATTTTGTCGGAACTGGCGATTAGGACCGCCGGATCGCCCGGTCTTTTATCCGCTTCAATTGCCGGAATCGGTTTTCCGGTTACCTTTCTTGCCAGTTCAATCACCTCTCGAACGGAATACCCCCTGTTGTTTCCGAGGTTATACACCGCACTGTCCCCTCCCGACAAAAGTGCCTTTAGTGCCAGCAAGTGGGCTCTGGTCAGATCACTCACATGTATGTAGTCCCTTATGCATGTTCCGTCGGGTGTCGGGTAATTGGCGCCAAAAATTTTTATATTTTCTCGCCGGCCGGTTGCAACCTCCAGAATTAAAGGAATAAGATGCGTTTCGTTGTAGTGTCTTTCTCCAATTTTACCTGATTCATCTGCGCCGGAAGCATTAAAATACCGAAGGCTTATGTATTTGAGACCGTATGCGGAATCACAATCTTTGAGCATCCTTTCAACGGCGATTTTGCTTGCACCATACGGGTTGGTCGGGTTGCAGGGATGACTTTCCGTTATCGGAATTTCAACCGGTTCACCGTAAACCGCCGCCGTAGAAGAAAAGATAAACCTCTTTACGTTATGGCGAATCATCGAATCCAAAAGTTCTGCGGTTGCCGCCATGTTGTTGCGGTAGTACTTAAGCGGTTTTTCCACGGATTCGCCAACCAGTGAAAATGCTGCAAAATGCATGACTGCGGAAATTTTATGAGTTGAAAATAATTTTTCAAGCAGAACCTGATCACCGAGTCTTCCTTCTATAAATTCCCCGCCGGGCACCAATTCTCGGTGTCCCGTGGAAAGATCGTCCAGTGTAACAACACCGTAACCTTCATCAAGAAGATCTTTAACCATGTGGGAGCCGATATATCCGGCGCCTCCGACAACCAAAACTTTTTCGTTTTTCATTTCTAAAGGCTCCTAATGATCATAAAAAAAAGAATATTATGCAAAATCGATGCCATTAATTTAAGTCATATTTTATTCGTTTTAACTGGGTAAACGTATTTGATTGGAGCAGCGTAGCGACGGCGTGTTTCTCTTGTAAACCGACTGACTGTTTGAAGGGCTTTAACACGCGTTAGCCCGAGACGAATAAAATTATGACTAAAAAATCAATGGGATAATTTAGCGACGAATGTTCTTAATAACTTTGGCGCGGCTCGGGCTTACGGGTGCTTAAGCACAAGTTTCAGTCGACTGGAAAGAGATACACGCCGTCGTGGAGCATTTTCCCTATATTGCGATTCAAATGCGTTTGTCCTGTCCGTTTTAACCATAATGAGTTTCTATCCACTTCTTATATTCCCCGCTTTTCACACGCTCGACCCATTTGCGGTTATCCATATACCATTGAATCGTATCACGAATTCCGGTTTCAAAAGATTCTTTAGGGCTCCAGTTCAAGTTCTTGTTTAGCTTGCTAAAATCGATGGCATATCTTAAGTCATGGCCGGGTCTGTCCTTTACAAAGGTAATCAGATCCCTTCGGGAACGGCCGTCGCTCAATTTATTCTTCTCATCTAAAATATCACAAATCATTTCAACAACTTTAATGTTCTCCAACTCGCTGTTGCCGCCGACATTGTATGTTTCTCCGGACGTTCCATTTTTCATGATCGTCCAGATTGCTATGCAGTGATCTTTGACATACAGCCAGTCTCTGACATTTCTGCCATCCCCGTAAAGCGGTAACGGTTTTCCTTCAAATGCATTTAGGATAATCAGCGGAATGAGTTTTTCCGGAAACTGATACGGACCGTAATTGTTCGAACAGTTGGAGATCGTTATTGGCAGACCATACGTCTTGTAATATGCCCGCACCAGATGATCTGAAGAGGCCTTGGAAGCGGAATACGGGCTGTTGGGTTTATAAGGTGTGGTTTCCGTAAAATAGCCTTCCCTTCCCAGGCTGCCGTAAACTTCGTCGGTGCTGATGTGGTGAAAGAGTATCATACGATCCTGGTGAATTCTTGCCGACTCCAGCAGGTTAAATGTTCCTATAATATTGGTCTGTATAAATGCATCGGGTTTTACGATGGACCTGTCCACATGGGATTCGGCGGCAAAATGACAGACACTATCGATTCGATATTGCTCGAATATTTCGGCCATCTTTTTTCCATCGCATATGTCGGCCTTGATAAAAATATACCGGTCTTTATCATCCGTTTCAATGTCAGTGAGATTTTCCGGATTACCTGCATATGTCAGTTTATCAACATTTACGATCCGTCCGGTAAAATCTGACTCCTCTAAAAGATATCTGACAAAATTGGCCCCTATAAAACCACAACCCCCTGTAACAAGCATGTTTTTCATATTCTTATTTTCCCTTTGTTATCTCGCCGATCAAATCTTCACGAAACCTGGAAACAAACCGGTCGATGTCATCCTGCCATTGAGACATAATATTGATTCCTTTTTCCTTGAGATGCCGGTTTTCCAGAATGGAATTTTTCGGCCGTTTTGCACGAGTCGGAAATTCCTCGCTCGTGCATGGAACAATAGTATGGGGTAATTGTATTTTGTTAAGAAAATATTCGGCCAGTTCAAACCAGGTGCAATACCCCTCTGCGGTGGCATGATAAATTCCTCCATCATCTGTATCGATTATCCGTTGAATCTGGAGGGCCAGTACATAAGACCATGTGGGCGAACCGTACTGGTCATTAACCACCCTGATTTCGTCCTCCGGATTATTCAAGGCCAGTTTAAGCATGGTTTTAAGAAAATTGTGGCCTTTCACGCCATACATCCATGCCGGCCTGAGAATAACGTGCCGATCGGCTCCACTCAGGACCACCTTTTCGCTCTCATACTTGGTTTTCCCATAATATGAAACAGGATTGGGTTTATCCTTTTCCACATAAGGTTCCGGTATTTTTTTACTGCCATCAAAAACATAATCCGTGGACACATGAATCAGCCGGCCACCCTTATTTTCTGAACACTTAAGAAGATTTTCCGTACCCTTCACATTAACATTCCAGGCCAAATCCTTTTCGATTTCACAATTGTCGACATGGGTATATGCCGCGCAATTGATGATGATATTCGGCATGAATTTTTGAACCAACGCTTCGAGGTCCGATAGTATTGTGATGTCCAGCTCATCTATATCGATGGCCAGCACCTCATGTGATTCACCAAGAACTCGAACGCAATCGGTACCCAGTTGTCCTTTACCACCTGCTACCAAAATTTTCATTAATTACAGCCTCCTTGAAGCATCGTTTCGCCATCTTTATCAAAACCGCAGGAAAAAGGAAGAAAAAAATAAGGATGATACGGATGCTATTATTTTCTTAAATTTATTTGACTCAATGTGGATGATCAAGCTATAACCTCAATTAATCGTAAACAAAATGGAGAGGGGTATTCAAGATCATAATATTACTCATATTTATTGTAGTTTCAACCTTGCCTTATATTGCGGTTATAGGTGAATTATGGTTTTCAGCAATTTATCTCCATTTTGTTTACCCTTCGGGAAAGCCGATGATACGCCATCTCCTTTGTTATCAAGGGCTCGCAGTAGTTGACTACGGCTTCGCCCTTGATGCCGCGGATCTGGCGCATCATCGACTTTCGCTCAATTGAGGTATAATATTATCTCTGGTAATAAAATGTAAAAGATCTGACTTTTTGAGATGTTATACTTACACTTTAATATGCTTTTAAATATGCTTTAATATGTCTTCATTAGATATTCTTGTAGATCAGTATTTAAACTATCTTGTCATCGAAAAGGGACTTTCGAAAAAAACCGTAGAATCCTACAGCAGCGACCTTGTCAGACATCTTGAATTTCTAAAGCAAAAAGGGGTCAAGAAGATCGCTGATGCTGATACGCCATTGATATTAAAACACCTGATTGCCTTGAGAGATGCCGGTTTGGGGTCAAGGTCATGTGCAAGGCATCTCATAACGCTAAGGGGGTTTTACAAGTTCCTTGTCCAGGAAAGGATAATCGAATATGATCCTGCAAGGCTCATAGACCTTCCAAAAAGCGGTCTTAAACTCCCGGATGTCCTGACCGTTGCAGAGGTTAATCTTCTTTTAAATATGCCGGATACGGGTAAGCCCCTTGGAAAAAGAAATGCAGCAATGCTCGAACTCCTCTATGCCGCTGGATTGAGGGTTTCGGAACTTGTTAACCTGAAATTTCTGGATGTAAATCTTGAAGCCTGTTTTGTAAGGGTTTTAGGTAAAGGTTCAAAAGAAAGGGTTGTTCCCATCGGTGGTTGTGCAAAAGAGAAAATCGATGATTATATAACTATGGCCAGGCCTCTGCTTTTAAAAAAAGGAATTAGCCGATATCTTTTTGTGGCAAGAGCAGGAAAACCCATGACCCGACAGGGCTTCTGGAAGCTTTTAAAACAGTATGCTCAGCAAGCAGGAATCAAAAAAAAAATCACGCCCCACAGTTTAAGGCACTCTTTTGCCAGCCATCTTATAGAGGGCGGCGCCGACTTGAGAGCTGTTCAGGTGATGCTCGGCCATGTTGATATTTCAACTACCCAGATTTATACTCATATAGCCCGGGAACATCTAAGGCAGATGCATGAAAAATATCACCCCAGAGGTTGATCCGATTTATCGTAACTTATCAACAAGTTAGGGGCTTCGCCCCGCCTGCCATTGCAAGGCACAAGCGGGCAGGCCCAATTGGAATGGTGGAATGCTGGAATAATGGAATAATGGGTTTTGGGATAATGTAATATTGGGTTAATGGTAAAATTTGTGTTGACGATAAAAATAAAATGGCTAATATCCTTTTAAAAACCAACCTTCCAGTATTCCACCATTCCATCATTCCATATTCGAGGCAAGCGTTCAAGCCTCAAAAAATGTCCTATATTTTCATTAAGTTGTAGAAATTCCGAGACGTTATAATTTTCTATGATTTCATCGATCATATTTATCTTATTTTTTTTCATACTTGTCTTGTTTTATCCGGCTGTTTCTTTGGTTTTATCTGTGTCAGCTTGGGTGCTAAAACGACGGGCGGGGAAAAAAAATATTACGGATAAAAAACTCGGAGAAATTATAGATAAAAAAACGGACAAGCTAAAAGAGTTGGTGTTTATTGTTTCGGTTTTTTTTATATTTTTTTTTGCAGCTCCGTTTGCTGCTTTTTATATAATAAACATCGGAGCTGTTCGGCTAATTTCTTGGTAGGCGCCCCCCATAAGCGCTAACTCATTTTTTGCGCCGGAAGGACTGTGGAAGGTTTACTGAAAAAGATGAACATCGAACGTCCAACTCGCCACAGGCGAGCAAGCACTTGTCCGCCTATGGCGGATCGAACGTTGAATGGGAAAAAGGGAGACCCAAAGATGGTTAAAACTTATTCAGAAGGTACCATTAATTAAAAAACCTGAACTACTAAATGATATTTTAGAGGAAACAGAAGAATTAATTAAGATTTTTGTTACGAGTATCAAAATGGCTGAAAAGAAAAAGAAATAGCTGTTGAATGTTCGTATTGGTTTTTTATTCGATTTTAAAATAATTTGAGGAGCGGAGCGACATCATTATTCGACGTTCGACGTTCAATGTTCGATGTTGGACGTTCATCTTTAGTTCTTTTCTCAGGGCAAACGCATTTGAATCCCAATACAGGGAGAACGCTCCACGATGGCGTGTATCTCTTTCCAACCGACTGAAACTTGTGCTTTAGCACCCGTGAGCCCGAGCCGCGCCAAAGTTATTAAGAACAATCCGTCACTAAATTATCTCATTGATTTTTTAAGTCATAATTTCATTCGGCTCGGACTAACGCGTGCTAAAGCCCTTCAAACAGTCAGTCGGTTTCCAAGAGAAACACGCCGTCGCTACGCTGCACCAAAATACAAATCTTTTACCCTGGTTCTTTTCTCGAAACATATTGACACGCTCAGTTTAGTTTTTACCATTTTACAGGAATCCGAACCGTTTTTTTTGCCTTATTATTAAAAAGAAGGTAACCTTTCTTTTTGCCATACAGAAACAGATCTTTTGTAATTTTTACATCGGCCTTGCAGTAGTCGATAATCTCACGTATCCGTCCCTGTTTCCACCAGCGCAGGGCCTGAAGACCGTCTGCAGTCTTTTTTTCCCCCAATGTCACTCTGGCAAGGTGATCCAATGACAGTCTGTAGCCCAGACGATGATGCACTTGTTCAAGAATATCAAGTGTTGGAAGTTTTTTGAAATCAAAACCCGAATATCCGCCAAGCACTCGGAAATCAAACCGTTTGATGTTGAAACCGATAACCAGATCGAATTTTTTAAGATGATCGATGAGCGAAGAAACTTGATTATCCAAAAATTCAAAGTAGTTATCTTCCTTTGAATCATAAAGCACAACACAACTAATACCCATTAAATCAGCCCGGTTCCAACCGCCGACTTCCTGGGCGGAACGTTGCGTCTCTATGTCGAATACGCCAAAGTGAATGTTTTGCTTGGCTTTTTTTGCTTCAATTTTCGCCGGATTACTTTCTACAGCAACATTCTTCCGAAATTTCCCCTTCAAGCTTCCGGATTTTTTTTGAATCCTGGTTTCTAAATTACGAGCCATTATGATTTTTTCAAGAAGGAAATATGCAGCGGCTTTGTCAATGGGTCTGTTGCCGGAACCGCATTTTGGTGAATGCACGCAGGAAGGACAACCGGATTCACAGGGACATGCGCTGATCGTCCCAAGGGTGTTCTCAAGAAGTTTCTTGGCTCGCTTAAATGCGTATCTGCTCAGTCCTGCCCCGCCCGGAACGCCGTCGTAAATAAATACCGCAGCACCGCCGATTTGGGGATGAAACGGTGTGGAAATACCGCCAAGATCATTACGATCCGCCATTACCAGAAGCGGAAAAATACCAATGGCCGCATGTTCAATGGCATGAATTCCTCCCATAAAATGCAAATATTTTTCTTCGGCTTGTCTTTGAATCCCAAGGGGAATTTTAAACCACAGCCCATCGGTCTCAAAAATAAGGGGAGGAAGATCTAAAGGGACGATGCCCAACTTTTTTTTGGCATGTATTCGCCATTTTTCATATCCGGTTACCTGATCTGTAACTTTAAGTCGTCCAGTATAAGCTATTGTTCCACATACTTTTTTTTGTTTATATATATCCAGTATCTCGGTATTTTTATGGGATCTTACCCGGGTGTAATAATCGACCCTGGCTGCGGAGACTTTTACGGTTCTTGTATCCGGATCAAGAGTGTCCACAAGAAACGTGTCCCCTTTATGAAGATAAATGGCTCCCGGGTGGGTCTCTTTGAAGGCCCTGAACCCATCGATCTCTCCCTTGCTCTGTCCGGTTTTGCTGCTGACAATATTATACTGGCTGCCCGTTCCCCTGAGATTCACATGCCTGTGGGGCGCCCGCCGGCTGGAATAGATCTCTTTGCCGTCTTCGCTCCGTAATAGTTTACCCGTAAACTCCAGGTTCAAAGCTGTTTTTTTGACGGTTTCATGGGCCATGAACGGTTCATCGGGTTTTAGCGGCAGTTCCGCGGCCGCGCATACCAGGTGTTTTGACAGAATATCCGTATTGTATGGATTCACCACCGCAGCTTCGGGCTCCCGTTTAACAAATTCTTTGGGATGACGCATAAAATACTGATCCAGGGCGTCCTCCCCGGCAATGAGAACCAGTGCTGAATCCTGTCCGTTGCGCCCTACCCTTCCGCCTCTCTGCCACGTGGCCACAATAGAACCGGGATATCCAACCAGCAGACAAAGATCCAGATCGCCGATATCGATACCCAGTTCAAGAGCGCTCGTGGATATCACCGCCAAGAGGTCACCTTTGGCAAGCCGTGCTTCGATCTCCCTTCGTTCCTCAGAAAGGAATCCTGCACGGTAAGCGCTGATACGGTCGGCAAAAGGCCCTGACTGACTTCCCGCCCATATGGCAATCAACTCAGTCAGTTTTCTTGACTGGGTATATACAATGGTTCGCAAACCCCGATGAAGTGCTGCTTTTAGTAAAAGTATGGCGGTCTGGGCCGGCCCTTGAACCGGATTTATAAATACAAGATGCTTTGTGCCGAGGGGAGCACCGCTTTTTGTGATGGTATCGACGTTAAGCCCTGTGAGTTGTTGGGCAAGCTGGGAGGGATTGGACACCGTGGCAGAGCAAAAAATAAATGTTGGGTCCGCTCCGTAAAAGGAACATATCCTTCGAAGCCGCCTGAAAACCTGGGCCATGTGCGATCCCATAATCCCCCGGTACGTATGAACCTCATCAATCACCACCATATCAAGGTCACAAAAGAAATCGGCCCATTTACGGTGATGCGCAAGCAGTGAGAGGTGAATCATTTCAGGATTTGTTAACAGAATATTGGGCGCAGCCTCCCGTATTCGTTTGCGATGCCAGGCGGTAGTGTCTCCGTCATAAATCTCAATTGTAGGCTTTTTTATGAGCCCGTGAGTTTCCGCCATTTCTTTAAACGTACGCATTTGATCCTGAGCAAGCGCTTTTAAAGGGAAAATATAAAGGGCTTTGGATTCTTGATTTTTCAACACATTTTCCAACACGGGAAGATTGTAAATGAGGGTTTTTCCGCTTGCTGTCGGCGTTGCGACAACAAGATGCCGGCCGGATCTTATCAAATCAACGGCATCTGCCTGATGCTGGTAGAGATCATGAATTCCGGCTGATTTTATAATATATTTTATTTGTTCCGGCCACGGTTTCCCGGGTTTTGACAGGATAGGAGGATGGTCGGGTATCACCATATGATGAACCACCTGATCCCCAAGACGTTTCGAAGCAATCAACGATTGTATATATTCTTTTATGCCTTTTGTTTTACGCATGAATTTGAGGAGTCTCTCTCATCTTGTTTTATTTACTTGAAAAAATAAAAATCTAATTGTATTATGTCATAACTATTATCTTATGCCATATCGCATGACACAACCCCCTTTGCAAGAGAAAGAATTGACAGGTTATACCAAACAGATTATTGAAGGACTTCCTCCCCTCAAGGAGGCAACCGTTTATCCCACATTTTTTCCCCAGGATCTATATATATCATGATAAATCAAGTTGTTTTATTGGTTATCTTACTGTTGTTGTCCGGCTTTTTCTCTTCTGCGGAGACCGCTCTGTTTTCCATAAGCAAAACAAAAGCCCGGCACCTTGCCAAGAAAAAAACAAAGTCTTTGCTGCTGATAAAGCGTATGAAGGATGATCCTCACCGGCTCCTTTCTTCCATTCTGATCGGAAACAATTTGGTGAATGTGGGCGCTGCGGCCCTGGCAACGTCTGTAACAATTAATATGTTTCCAAATTATGCGGTGGGTATTGCCACGGGAATCATGACGTTTCTCATTCTGGTCTTTGGCGAGGTAATACCCAAATCGTTTGCCACGCGGAATAATATTTTGATCGCAAGAGTAATCATATATCCAATATACTGGTTCTCAATTTTATGTTACCCGGTTGTCATATTCCTGAATTTTATACCCAAGCTAACCGGTAAAATCAAGAAAACACCCACGGTCACGGAAGAAGAATTGATGACCTTCGTTGAAGTGGTTGAAGAAGAAGGAGAAATCAAAGAGGAAGAAAAGAAACTGATCCACAGAATTTTTGAATTCGACGATACCAATACTTCTGAAATCATGACTCCGAGAGCAGACATGTTCGTTGTTGAAGTGAATGAAGAGCCGGTTTTACAGGACATCCTCAAGTCCGGTTTTACAAGAATCCCGGTAATTGAGGATAATATTGATCATGTCATCGGCATCATCAATATAAAAGATCTCTTTTTACATGAAATAACATCAGACACCCGGATTGATGTCCGCAAAATCATGACAAAACCGTATTTTGTTCCGGAAAATAAAAAATTAGACCAGCTGCTTCATCAATTCAAAATAAGAAAGCATCACATGGCCATTGTTGTTGATGAATACGGCGGTGTGTCCGGATTGATAACCCTGGAAGACGCACTTGAAGAAATCGTGGGAGAGATCGTCGATGAAACCGATAGGGAAGAACCCCATATTGTCAAGCAAAAGGGCAAGGAATGGCGGGTTCTGGGGATGGCTGATATTGATGAGGTCAATGAAATCATAGAGATGGATATCCCGGACTCAAAGGATTATGACACGTTTTCCGGATATGTCCTAAATACAATCGGAAGAATTCCAATGGAAAAGGAACAAATACCCATTGGAACATATATTGTTACCGTGGAAGAAATGGACGGAAACAGAGTAAAAAAATACAGTGTCAAACAGCAATCATAAAGTTTAACCGAACAGTAAAAATCTTTGCCCAGAGGACCAGGTTTTTCAGGACCAAATAAAGAATAATAAGAGGTTATTATGGGGATCAGCAAAGTTATTAAAAAATATAAAATAAATGAACAGCCTAATGATTTTTCTTTTTGGCAATCAAAATCATATGAAGAGCGGCTTGATGCATTAGAGCAAATCCGAAAAGAATACAATTTATGGAAATATAATGCTGAGCAAAGATTTCAAAGAATTTATAGAGTTGTTAAACGAAAATAATGTTAAATATTTGGTGGTTGGTGGATATGCCGTCGCTCTCCACGGGCATCCACGTTATACAAAAGATCTTGATGTATGGATTGAACTATCGTCTGACAACGCAGGTAGGGTTTTACACTTTTTTATGCTTTTATGCGCATTTTCAATCTCAATATACACCTTGATCGTATTGTATTTATTGTAATATCATAATGTTAGACAAATTACAAAAAAAGTACTATACGGCAAAACAGCCGCATATTAGAAATAGGCTGCATTTTAGCCGTATTTCACATTTCAATATTAAACAAAGGTGAATACTAATACGTTGTATTGTTTATACTTTTTAACTTTGTAGCGGCAAATAGCCGTAATTAACTACGGCTATTAGGCCGTCTAATCTATGTTATGTGTCCGGAATAAACATAGGGATTTGGTAGCTATTTACCACCATATACTTTTATAGATCTGTCGAGTGATAGAAATGTTTTGGTTTATATTATCTATTTTTATTGCCTTTGGAATTATGTTTATCGGCATGGGATATACGAATATAAATTTGCTTTCTCCATCAGTATCTATATATTTAGGTGCTTTAATAATTTTTGTATCCGTTTGGGTAGGCTATAGGCATTATAAATATGAAAAGAATATTACGGGGAAATTCGAGGAACTATTCGTATATTTAGACACTCTATATAATGACATAGGTTTATTCGTGAAACAATATTACGACTCAGATGTTTCCCATAATGGTATAAAAAGTCAGGCTCTCCATGCAAGAATGGAAGAGTTTGTTCCTTTGATGGCAGGGTACAAATTACAGTTATCAAGCAAGCTTGTTTCAGAAATAGAAGCATTTTTTGACAAGCTTTTTCAATATAAAAGAAGAGTTGAAGGGGCTATTTCCTATAAACGGGATGAGACAGCATATAAACGATGGCTGGAAATAAATACTGAATTTGGTCAAAATATGCCCTCAATTCTTGATAAGATAAAGAACGTTTTAATAAAAAACACATAACATCTCACTGAACTGGACAGGCTATTAAATCGCCGAATCATCCCGCTTTGTTTTGCGGCGCTTTATGTTTTAAAAATCATATGGTGGTAGGCCCCGCCTGCCCGTTAGTTCAGCGTTGGGCGCACAGGTTCCGTCCCTAACAATTTAGAGTTGGAGGACATTTTGAAATGCCCAAAAACGACTGGTCACAATTTGTCCCGGGTTTGATTACTACCATTGTAGGAGGTTGCGTTCTTCTATTCATAGGGGCAGCGTTTACTTATTTCATGTCCGATAAATTCAAGAAGTGGTTCAAGCAATTGCTTAACAGGATGATGCTCGCATCAAAGTGGCTGATTAAAAAGCGGCACCTTATCGTTCTGCATTCCATTGTTGTTATTTTGGGGGCTGTAGTTTTTCGCATTTATTCAGATTGGATAATTCTGGCTTTCTCCTTGATTTGTTACGTGGCGGGTTTGCTAAGTTGGGGATTGATCATCGGCCGTCCGATATCATTTGGTAGGCGCAAAACAAAGTTTCTGCCCATTTCGTTGAAGCCCGGTATAGGAAATGCTTATCTCAAAAACCGTTATAATAATCCGCCTGCTGGGGATGTGCTCTTGGACAATGCGCAGTTTCAATTAGGGCCTGGTGCATTGATATTCGACACAAACGAACAGATAAGAGATTGCAGGCCGCGCAACGATGGGGGCATAGAGGTAGATATCCAATTGCCTGAGCCACAGTGTCATGTCAGGTCCGCTTATTTCCTCATTAATTCAGTCAACAGCAAGAGCATTTATGCACACAAAAATATAGGAGAGATCAGGCTTGTATTCAAAGACGCGCCCCCTATAGTTGCCGAATTGGTTTTAGGGAAAAACATACGAGAATGGTGCCCCGGAAACACTGGTGATTTTGTACGCGAAGCGTCCAGTCCTATGATAACTATGGATGTGTGGACAGGGTTGAATCAACATGGGAGAAGTGCAGTTATGGATTGCCTGCAAATACCGGTGTTCGAGTGTATGAGAAACTGTTTTCTTAAGGAAATTATCTTGGTTCACAAGCCCTTGCAACTACCGCCAGATAAAATGGGAGTCCATTTCTCTATATTTGCTTTGTCTTTAGAAATAGAACAGGGCGTGTGAATTCAGAGCGCGCCCAACATGGGCATGGAGATGGATTTTGAAAAGTTCCCGCTTTTCAAAACCACTTATGCCCGGGTTATGCGTGAAGGGTTTTTTGCCAATGACTGCGAACGATACCAATAATAGCCCTCATCAAGGCAATAAAGGTGGCGACTCGACAGTACCAGCCAAAATGCCTGTAATGCTTGCGTTATTTGATGTTTTGGGTTTTTCAAAGCGTCTAGAGGATTTCGGTATTGAGAAGGTCTTGTCTACCTACCAGAAATTAATCAACGATGCTGTCCTTATAGAACCCAATCCCTGTTTAGGCGCCAGAGATGATGGCGGCGGAGGCCGCGTTCCGACTCTGTTCACCTTGCCAGTTGAATACGCCTACTTCAGTGATACAATACTGCTGTGGGTACCTCTTGAGAAGTTGTTCGCATCGCCGTTTGTATGGCGTTGTGCCAACCTAGTCTGTGAGGCTCTCCAACTCGATGTGCCTCTCCGGGGAGCCCTAGCTCTTGGTGATGCCATCATGCACAAATCTACCAGCACATACATTGGCCCTCCTATTGTTGAAGCGGCTAAACTTGAGTCCGCACAAAAATGGATTGGAATGGCTTTCTGTTATACGGCTACTTGGTCATCTTTTTTAGCAGAACTAGATCCTAAACTAATAATTGAGTACGATGTTCCTGCCAAAGAAAGCACGGAGGAAATAGTAACGCCTGTTGTCCTTGATTGGCCTCGTCGGTGGCGCGAATTGAGCGGAAAGTCGGCAAATGAAAAACTATCGCAGATAAACGAGTCATCACCACATCCCTACTGCGACGCAACCATGGCCTTTGTTGATTATTCTGAGAAAAACCAGGATTGGTTCGGTCGTCCAGAGGAGGAAATGAAAAATAGAAAACTACGAATGCGGAAGCGAATGGGAGTCGGGCCACAGGAACATATTGATATAATAGATAAAACGTTTTAAATTCGCGTCAAATAAAAAGGGAACGGTGTCTTGAATAGTGAATAAAGGCAATTTATAGTATAATATCACCAAGTTATTCTCTCAACAAAACCTTGATTTGTGTTTATATGCAGCATGATGATGATAAGATTTCTCAGTCCCATAGATGAATCTGGCTGTTCACTGAAATGGCAAATTAAGCGGTTGTATTCGTCAGGTGTGAGGAACTGAGGGACTGTTTTTTCAATTTTTGGATAGGGTAGCTTGAGGACAATATTTTTTGGTGTGTGCTGATGAAGCGTCAAAAAGTGGAAAAATTGTCTGAGCGTCCAGACCCGGGACTTTCTGACGTGGACTGAGGGTTCTTTATAATCAGCGACAAAATTAATCAGATGCCGGTATGTAATCTTTTTTACTGACCGGATTTTTATAGTTATTAGAAAGTCTTCGAATTCATCGATTCGGCCACTGAGAGCTTGGATAGACCGAATTGAAAAATCTGCCAACTGGCAATAATCTAAAAACTGTTTGCAATAGCGATGAAGTATGATGGCAACTCTCCGTTTTCATTGGATCATGCTTCATCATTAAACGCCTATTAATAAAAGGCAAACTGCGCTAACTGAGGGGTTTGTTGGTTATGTGCGAGTAACATTATTAAAAACATAGGATATTAGATCGTGAAACTTCCTGATACAGTTGATGATTTAAATGCTCTTATTCGGAATGAAGTCCAGGAGAGTTTGCATTTAGACCTAAAATCTGCAATTGATAATTTTGGGAGCAAAATTTGGTGCACGAGCGCCCCAAATAGTTACCGCGGCAACTAAAGAACTTGGCTTGTCTGTTCAATTGGGACTAAAATCGAACAAGCCGACCT